>Ga0209211_10001211_pt1 | contig 49983 bp, 56 predicted proteins | sample RifGroA2_FD_183992 | JGI IMG/M metagenome (GOLD analysis project Ga0209211, IMG submission 183992) | Groundwater microbial communities from Rifle, Colorado, USA - Groundwater A2 (SPAdes) (version 2) | ecosystem: Environmental > Aquatic > Deep subsurface > Groundwater | place: Rifle, Colorado...
GGTAGATAATCTATGTATTACTATCTCGTTTGCCACTAACTTCGCATTGCTGCGAAATCCGTGCGACTTGCATGCCTTCTCCACGCCGCCAGCGTTCATCCTGAGCTAGGATCAAACTCACAAAAAATGCTTGCCCGCTCCGAGCAAACAATTACTTCCTGAAATTAAAAATTTAAGAAAGATTTTATAGAACGGAACAAAAGAAAAAATATTAATTCAAAACATGTGTTGTGTTTTTTATTCAGTTTTCAAAGAGACATTTTGCCCTCTCTGGGACAAAAATAACATACGGATAATGTTTATCCAATATCTAACCGCTAGTTTATACTAAGTTTTTTGTGTGTCAAGGAAAAAAGGTTATTCAATCAAAGACTCCCCCGTCATTGCCTTTGGCTTGCCTATGCCCATAATTTCAAGGATTGTCGGCGCGATGTCGCGCAGACTCCCTTTTACGGACAGTTTCAAATCTTTTTTCATAACTACAAACGGCACCGGGTTGCCCGTATGCGCCGTGTAGGGTTGTTTTGTTTCAAGGTCAAACATTTTTTCGGCGTTGCCGTGGTCCGCCGTTACTATTAAAATATAACCGCTTTTTTCAATTTCTTTAATTATTCTGCCAAGATTAAAGTCAACCGTTTCCGCCGCGACAACAGCCTCTTTCATTTTTCCGGTGTGCCCGACTATGTCCAAATTGGCGAAATTAGCCAAAATAAAATCATACTCGCCTTTTTGCGCGGCTGTTATTATTTCATCCGTTATCTCCCTTGCTTTCATTTCAGGCGCCAAGTCGTGCGTGGCAACTTTGTTTGACGCGATAAGTTTTCTTTCTTCGCCGGCAAACGGATCTTCTTTGCCGCCGTTAAAAAAATAAGTCACATGGGCGAATTTTTCCGTTTCGGCTATATGAATTTGTTTAAGATTGTTTTTTGAAATAATTTCCGCCAAACCATTATCAATAATTTTTCCGCTTAAAATAACATTGCCAGACAACGATTCGCCATAATCTGTCATTGTCGTATAAGTAAAATCTTTGACATGGCAATCTTCGTTGAATTTTTTGGCAAGTTGTTTTGCTCTATCAGAGCGGAAATTAAAAAATATCATCGCATCGTGATCCGTCACTTCGCAAGTTTTGCCTTTTGTCGCGGGAATAACGCACGGCTCTATGAATTCGTCCGTTTTGCCCGCTTCATAGCTTCCTCTTATCGCTTCCAAAGCGGAATCGTATTTTTTCCCCTCCCCTTTGGCGATAGCGTTATAAGCGCATTGCGTCCTTTCCCAATTATTGTCTCTGTCCATCGCGTAATATCGGCCGGAAATGGAAGCGACGCAGGCTATGCCGGATTCTTTGCAAACCTTATCCAATTCTTCAATGTATTTTTCGGCGCTTTTGGGCGGCGTATCCCGCCCGTCAGTGAAAGCGTGGACAAAGACTCTCGGCGCCCCCGCTTTTTTCGCCAAATTGATTAAAGCGTAAAGATGGTCTGTGTGCGAATGAACTCCGCCGGGAGAAACTAGCCCTTTTATGTGCAAGGTGGAATTATATTTTTTTACTTTTTCAAAAACTTTAACCAGAAGCGGATTTTTCTCCAGCAAATTATCTTCTATGGCCTTGTTTATTTTTTCTAAACCTTGATAGACGATTCTTCCCGCGCCGATACTGATGTGTCCGGTTTCGCTGCCGCTAATCTGCCCTTCCGGCAGTCCGACGGCCGAGCCTGACGCTTCCAAAACGGTATGCGGAAAATTGTTCCAAAGATAATTGAAATTCGGAGTTCGGGCTTGAACGATGGCGTTGTATTCTTTTTCATCCGACAGCCCCCAGCCGTCAAGAATTAATAAAACAATTTTCTTCATACTTAAATCAATGTCAAGGCGAAACCTTGACATTGGGGATATTTGGCTTTTTTGCCCAATATTTCTTCTATTCTCATCAATTGATTGTATTTTGCCACCCTGTCGATGCGAGAAAGCGAACCGGATTTAATCTGTCCGGCGCCAAGCCCCACGGCAAAATCGGCGATAAAAGTGTCTTCCGTTTCTCCGCTTCTGTGGGAAATGACCGTTCTCCAGCCAGCGGCTTGGGTCATTTTTACCGCCTCAACCGTTTCGCTCACTGTGCCGATTTGATTGACTTTTATCAAAACGGCGTTGGCCGCTTTTTCTTTAATGCCCTTTTTGATAATTTCCGGATTGGTTACAAAAATGTCGTCGCCCACTATTTGGATTTTTTTGCCCAGTTTTTTATTCAGCAATCGCCAGTTCTCCCAATCGCCTTCCGCCAAACCGTCTTCAATGGAAACGATCGGATATTGAGAAACCAATTTTTCGTAATAACCGACCATCTCCGCTCCGGTTAATTCCAGATTGTCTTTCTTAAGATTATATTTTCCTTCTTTGTAAAATTCATTGGCGGCCGAGTCTATGGCGATGGAAACATCTTTGCCGGCTTTGTATCCGGCCGCGCCGATGGCCGCCATTATCACATCCAACGCTTCTTTGTTGGAAGAAAGAGTCGGGGCGAAACCGCCTTCGTCGCCGACATTGGCGCTGCGCTTTTTTTCTTTCAAAATTTTCTTAAGGTTGTGAAAAATTTCCGAGCCCATTCTTACAGCCTCTCTGAAATTTTTCGCCCCCGCCGGCACTATCATAAATTCCTGAATATCGGCGGAATTATCGGCGTGCGCCCCGCCGTTGATAATATTCATCATCGGAACAGGCATAACATATTTGCCTTTGACCATTCCACCAAACTTCTCGGCTATGTAAGCGAACAATGGCATCTTGGCGTCATAAGCCGCCGCTTTCAAAACCGCCATTGAAACCGCCAAAATAGCATTAGCGCCGAGTTTGCTTTTATTGGAAGTGCCGTCAAGCTCAACCATCATCCGGTCAATTTTTTCCTGATTGTCCGCTTCTTCGCCGACAAGCGCTTTAGCGATTATTTTGTTCACATTGGCCACGGCTTTTAGAACCCCTTTGCCCAAAAATCTTTTTTTATCGCCGTCGCGAAGTTCCAACGCTTCTTGGGAGCCGGTTGACGCGCCGCTTGGCGCGGCCGCGCAAGCTACCGCCCCGCTTTCCAGGTAAACGTCCGCCTCCACCGTCGGATTTCCCCTTGAATCCAGAATTTCTCTGGCGTGAATTTTCGTTATTTTTGACATAAGGCCTCTAATTTTAGCAAATCAAGGCTATTTTTAAAACCTTGACAACTGCCTTAATTTCCGTATAATGTAATTAAATTTATTGGCTAGAAATTTAATAATTTAATATTAAAAACTTTTTAAGAAAGAGGGGTGGAAGATGACTTGGTTTGAAATTTGGTCTACGGTGGCAACTTGGTCCACAGTTTGGTTGGTATTTAAAATTGTCGTGTTCTTTTTTGCTTTTGTTTTTTTCTGCCATGGACCTTTGGTGTGGATGGGATTTTTGTTTTCCATAGAGGATGGAAAAGGGAAAACTATTTACTCCAAAGACAGAATTTGGGCTATAAAAATCACTTACTATGGAAGGTATTTGAATGAAAACGGAAATGTCGTTGAGGACGAAAAAAATAATTTTCTAAAACCATTTATGTGGTTTAAAAATTATTTCTTTGGCAGTCTTCATTTTTTAGGTATCCCTGGAATTCATAAGGTAGCCAACGAAATATACGAATGGGAAAAGTTAAATCCGATGACAGGCAAGGCTGAGCCGGCAAAGGGCGTAAAGGGTGAGTTCCCTCTTAGAGAATTTATCCCTGCTATTGGTTTTGAAAATCTAGATGTTGTCGGAGGACAAATAAACGTAAAGATTGGCCCTTTGATAAGAATAACAAATCCAATAAAAACGGCTACGGTGGCAAGGGACTGGTTTCCTTTTTTGATTGATATGATGAGGGGTCATATCAGGGAGTGCTTCGCTCCGCTTAATTTCTTCAGAGTGATGATAAGTAAACTAAATTTTGGCGAAACAGATAGTAACGGGAAATCGACTGAAGGTAATGCCGGAGATCTTTCCACTGAAATTTTTGAATGGTTCAAAGGCAAAAAAATTAAGGATAAAATTGGCAACAAAGAAAAAGAAATTCCGTTGGTAGAATTTATTGAACGCAAATATGGAATAAAAATCCTTAAGTTTTATGTGATGGACCCTGACCCTGCAGGCAAGTCCGCAAGTTTACTAGACGCAATCTCCAAACCAGAACAAGCAAAGCTGGATGGGAAAGGGGTTGTGATAAAAGCGGCAGCTGAAGCTGAGGCATTCAATAAGGAAAGAGAGGCAATGGAAAAACCAGGCGGAAGAAGACTTAGAGAGCTTCAAGCTCTTGAAAAATCTCGCCTCGTAACATTGGGAGACGGAAAAAGGCTTAATCTTTTCGTTGATGCGGACAAATAAAAAGGAGGAGGCAAAATGGAAACCTTAAAATATCCAATAAATTGGTTCACCACAACCAATTTATCTAATCAAGCAGTTGTGGTCATAGCCATACTGGTGTTAGCATATCTGATGGTATATGGTTTTATGAAAATAAAACCGTTAATACCTAAAATTGGCGCCGGGGGCATTTGGAAGCTTTTCTTGTCAATAATTTCCGTGGCGATTATTTTTTTAATCTGCTACGGATTTTACTTGCTTTACATCAACTACTATCGGTCAACGCCAGAACAACTGACCTTCAAGGAATCGTCTAAAAATCTGGCCGAGTTGGAGCTAGAGCCGGAAAAAGCAATCCTGAAGTATTTTGGAGAAAAGATTGATAAGAAAGAAATGCCGACCGAAAATGAAAAAAGGGCGGCGATGGAGGCGGAGGAAAAAATTAGGATGGTCCGAAAAGAATACTCCGAAGGGAAATTGGCGCCACCGCTCCAAAAAATTCCCGCTAAACCGAAAGAAGATATTTGGGATTGTATTTTTGAGTGGGAAGCCACGGCGGAGCAAATGGCTTCAGGTAAGCAAAAAACTGTCGGGCTGATAAATGAGGCGGTGTTAACCGCCACACCCACCGACAAGGTCTTGAAATTTAAGTATAAAAGACCGAGCGGAAAGTTGGTAGAATTAACACTGAGCAGAAGCGACGTCGGAAAATTCTACCGAGGCAAAGTCTCTCAGGAAGACTTATACCTGAGAGTTTGGCTGCTTCCGGACGACCAAAATTTTAAAGGCCATGCTGATAATGGACCGGGCACGACCTCGATGGAGGTCTTTCTTAAAAAGAAACTTTAGCTAAAGGAGGAATAAGCGGATTAGTTACTTTACGTAATTAGTCCGCTTTTTTATCTGCCAGTGGTAAAACCGCTTCCGCTTCCCGTTCCCGTTCCCGTTCCCGTTCCTAAACTCGGCTGGAAATACGGCACCTGCACATACGGCGCGGTGTTCAACTCAAAAGTGTTCACCAAGATATTGACAATGCCCCAGAAACTGATCATTACAAACAGGCCGATAATGCCGTAGATCATCACATTTTTGCTTTTCTTCCGGCTTTCCTCGTCATCCCCGCTCCCTATATATTTAAGTATGCCGTAGAGAAAAAACACCACCGCCAGAGCGATTAAAAGAATAACCACTTGGCTAAGAATACCCATCACTATGGAAAAAAGATTCCACAATCCGCCGCCGCCGTAACCGCCATAAGCGCTGTAATATCTGGTGCTGCTTGTCCTGCTAAAATGAAGCCAATCGCTAGTGCCCCCAAACGCCGTATAAGGCAATAGGATTAACCAAGCCGGAATTGTTTTTTTGAAAAAATTTATCATTTGTTTTTTAGCGACCGTCCCGCTCCTGAGCGGGACTAATACCCTGAACCTATTTCCCACCAAAAACCGGAAAGGATGTTCAAGATGCCGTAGACTCCAATCATCACGAATATCCCGATGATTCCGTAAATCATATGCGTTTTGCCGACGGCGACTTTGTCTTCGTTGTCGGCGCTCCAAATATATTCCACGATGCCGTAGATAAACATAACTACGGCCACGGCGAACATAAACCCGATAATCGGATTAAGAATGTAATCCTTGATATTGGAAATAAGTTTTGTCGCCTCGTTGCTCATTTTGTTTTAACTAGAAATTCGGCAACAGATCTATGTCCGGAATATCCTTGTCCAAATTGAATGTCCCGGAAAGTATCGCCACCAAACCCCAAAGACTGATCATCACGAATAGACCGATGATGCCGTAGATCATCAAGCTTTTCGCTTTTTCTCGTTTTTCTTCCTCCTCGCCCGCTCGGATGTAATTGATTATCGCCACCAGCAAGACAATGACGGCAATGGCGATAAGAAGGGGGGCCAGCTTGCCAAGAATTTCTTCGACCAAATTGAAAAGATCGTTGGCGCTCTCAACGGCTCCGGCGGCAAACGGCAGAGCCATCAAACCGAACGGAATAAGTTTTTTGATTATTTTCATAAATTAATTTTAATTTTAATTTTTTAATTCGACCAAATTGATAATACTCTTTTATTTTAACCTATTATTTTAAAAATGCATACTAACCCAAGCTTTCTACTGTGGATTGCAAAATTTTCATTATCGTCCAGGCGCCGATAAGGATGCCTGAGCCGATAATCGCCCAAAGCAAGCCTGTTTTAGCTTTTTTAATGTCTTCCTCGTTTCCTCTGGCCATCACCAACTTCAAGCCGGAATAAATAATGAAAAGAGCGGCGATGGGAATGCCTATCTGGACCGCTAGTTGGGAAACGTTTTCCATCAACGAGATGAAAGAATCGGTTTTAAGCGGATTGCACAAAATGGTTGAATTTGTTCCGCCGCACGGCTCCGCTTTGGCCAGATGAATGAAAGAAAACACGCTTAACGCGGAAACAAAAACTTGCGCTGAAATTTTTTTAATTTTTGTTTTAAATTTTTTCATATAATTTTAAGCAGAAAGTCGGAAATGTTTATTTCGTAATCATTTCCCTCTTCGTCAGTGATGGAGAAATGAATATTTCCGACTTTTTGCAAACAATCTGCTATTCAGCGCATCCGGGAAATTGATACCATGATTTGGAAAAACTGTTTCCCGCCAAGCCGCCGATAATGGCATTGACGATTACATAAGCGCCGAAGGTTATTAGTATGCCCCAAACGGCCGCCCAAATGGCGTTTTTCCCTTTGGACCTTTCCGTTTCATTGCTTCCCGCCGTAATGAGCTTAAAGCCTCCATAAGCCATTATAATCCCGGCTAGCGGAGCCGCCACTGTGAAAGCGGCAAATTTGATTACATTGGAAATGAGCTTGAAAATATCGCAAACTCCGCATTCATTTCCTTCACAGGGAATAATATCTCCCAAATTGCTGTTTGTTTCAGCCAATACCGGCGCGAAAAAAATAAATAAAAGGGCAAACGAAGCCATCGCCGCCAAGATTTTGCTTATTTTTTTATTTAATTTCAACACAATACTTTATAAACTTTATGGACTTTCGACTTTATGGACTTATTTTTCTTAATTCTTGATCCAACCTGTTTTTTGCCAGCCTCACCGAATCGCCAACAGATGTACTGCCCGATGACACTGATTCTACCATATCTTTGAATATTCGGCGAACCTCGCCGCCGTCCGGCTCCAGCCAGGCTTTGGACATCACCGCCGCTTTGTTTATCAGACCGAAGTAAGCGTCCGTCGTTTTTTCCGCCAGCAAGTCTCTTCGGGAAGAAGCCAGGCCGGTCGCTTGGGAAAAATCTTTTGATACGGCGTTTGACACCATAAATAAAATTGAATTCAAAGCCTCCTGTTTTTTCGCCTGGGGAGAATTTTTCATAACAGCCAAACCGTATATCTTGGCGAAGGTCGTCTTAGTCTTGTCGCCTTTTATCTGGGGGACTTCGGCGATGTCAAAATTAAGATGGGGATTTTTGGCCTTTATCTCCAGCAATTCGCTGGCGTAGCCGAAATACATAGCCAGCGCGCCTTTGGCAAACATCGTGTCAGCATTGGACAAGGCTTTATTCCATGAATAAACGTTTTTATTCGGGTCGGAAAAATCGTTGAAGAATTTTACGGAAATGGCGGCCGGACTTTTGCCGGAATTATCTTTTTCTTCCAAAGCGACTTTAAGATTGCCCTTGTTGTCCGTTTTTATTATCGGATTGCCGGATTGGATGATAAGCATAGACAGGATGTCTTTGCCGTTTCTAATGTTGCTCAATTCTCCCAAGGCCGTTCCTGATTGAGTGATATTGCCCGTTTCTTTTTTCTCCGTAAATATTTTAACATCCTCCGAAAAATCATCCCAATTTGAAGGAGGCTGACTTATCCCGGCCGAAGAAAATAAATCCTTGTTCCAATACATTACCATCGGGTCTATCAAAAACGGAATAGCCGTCAGGCCTCCGTTTTTCTGGTCCACAAACAGGTTGGAAATGTCTATAAAATCATCCCGAAAATTTCTTTCCGGATAATAAGCGAAGGGAATGGGACTTATTTTATCCTTGTTTTTCAAAACCATATCCTGGCTGATAAGCCAGAAATCCGGCCCCTTGCCGGAAGCCAAAGCGTTTATGACTTCATTTTCGTAAGACGAATCCGGAAATTCGGCGTATGTTATTTTATAAGATTTATTTTCTTTATTGATGGCGGAAATAACGCCGTTGATTTGGCTTCTCGGCAGGGTCCCCCAAAGAGAAACCGGAATAGCCGGGCCTTTTTGCGTCCCTTGATTTTTATATCCGGGCAAAATACCGCTGAAAATAAGAACGGCGATAATGGCGATAAATCCGAACCCCGCCAATAATATTATCTGAAAAGGTGTTATTTTATTCATAAAAAAATTTACGGTTTTTTAAATATTATTCCGTAATGATTGTCTCCGGCGGGAAATTCTCTTTCTTCCAAAAATCCTTCCTGGATGAAAATTCTTTCCGCTTCTTTTTTCGGCACTACCGCTTTCGGCGTCGGACCGGCTCCTCCGAAAGAAGCCGACCAATCAATGACCGCCGCCCGCCCGCCGCTTTTGAGCGTTCTCTTTATTTCTTTCGCCAAGGCTTCCTTATCGCCAATTTGAAACAAGATATTGGAAGCGACGGCAAAATCAAGAATTCCGTTGGCTAATTTCGTCCCTTCCTTGCCTTCAATATCCGCCCAAACGATGTCCACATTGGATAAATGCTGTTTTACCGCCTCGGATTTTATCGTCTCCAAAAGATTTTTCTGGATGTCAATGGCGTAGACAACTCCTGCCTGTCCCTGCCCGTCCGGCAGGCGGGCGGCAGGCAAGCCAGAATTATTCATTTTCTTGGCAATAGCCAAAACATAATGCCCGCTGCCCGAGCCGAAATCGGCCACGACCATCCCCGGCCTCACTTCAAAATTTTTTATTATTTCTTCGGGATTTATGAACATTTTTTATAAAATTATTCATTATCAAATTTCTTTATTAACTTAAACTTCTAGACTAACGATTGTTTGGAACCGCTTGAATATTAACTAATCTGATCAAAACATCACCTTCCGAATTTTCAAATATTTTTACTGCGCCAGTAGCGTCAAGTGTAGCCATTACCACTAAGTGTAATTGTTTAACCGCATCTTGTATATCAGCTTTTTGATCGCTTAGTTTTTGTATCTTAACGCCAACTTTTTCAAGTTCTATCGCATCAATGCGACGAGCATAAGATAAAAAGTTTTTCTCGTTAGATAAGTGCCCGGCAATTTTCTTTGCTTTTTGTTTTGCCTTTGTATCGCCAGCAAACATGTATTTCTCAAGCCAAGAAGAAACTAGGGTTTGGGAGAGATTGATATAGTTTTCACACTCAACAAGCAAGGCGGGAGCAAATTCCCTCAAAATCGGAACCCAAACGGGCAACTGATCAGGATTTTTCTTTAACACTTCGGTTGCTCGATCAAACTGTTCAATTATTGAACCTGCGGGAGAATAACGACCGCCAACCCGTACCTGCGGATCAATTGGACCCACCTCCGCCGCATCATCCATTAAAATTACATCACCCGACATAGCAAGCATTGTTGCTGCGCTTTTCGCGGCTCCGGTTATGATAAATCGAATATCCTTGAATTTATTTCGGAGGATACTGACTATTGATTCTGTTGCTTCTGCTGAACCCCCGGGGCTATGAATAAAAACATCCACTTTGTCTGTTTTTAATTTCTGCGCTACTTCTTTGAAACCATCTTTATCCGAAATATCGATGCTCAAAAATGGCGCCGCTACCTGCGCCTTGATTGGATTATGAAAGGCAGTTGCATAAACAATAAGAGGCCTTTTTGTAAGACCGCTTAACAACTTGTATTTTCCACGTCTTATGGAGTCAAAGTCACCACCTGGTTTTTCTTGCGATTTTGTGGCATCAATTTCATTTTGTATTTCTTTCCAGCTAGTCATGTGTTCTAACATTTCTCATAAACCCTGCTCCGTCGCTTTTTGACGGAGAGGTGGAAATATCAGTATAAAAGTAACCTTGCTCGGTTGCTGTCTTATATCGTTCGTAAGAAACATCAAAAAGCCTGAGTGCTTTTGCAATCTCTGGATTTTTTTTAAAAAACTGCTCCGAATTTGTCTTTATTTTTTGGGCTAGTTTATATCGTTTCATGCGGTTAAATTATATCATAGCTATCTGTTTTGTTGCAACTACAAGCATGTCATCGTCGCGATGCTGTCGTCGGGTCTCATTTTCATTATTCTCACTCCTTGCGTCTGGCGTCCCAAAGACGGAATCTCGGACAAAGACACTCTGATGACCTGCCCTTTCAGCGAAATGGCAATGAGTTCCTCTTCGACTCGGCCGATAATTTTGGCCACCATCAACGGGCCGGTTTTGGCCGTAACTTTGAAAGTTTTGATGCCTGAACCGCCTCTTTTTTGGAGGCGATAATTTTTCACGCTCGTCTTTTTGCCGTAACCCTTGCTTCCCATATTCAGGAAAAATTGGTCTTTCCCGCCGGAAGTAACCGTGTCCGTCCCGACCAGCTCGTCTTTCTCGGCCAGCCTGATGCCCCGCACTCCGGCCGCCGCCCGTCCCATCGCCCGAACGTCGGATTCTTTGAACATTATGGACTGGCCGTTTTTGGTGGCCATTATCAAATGATCGCTTTTAGATACGAATTTAACGAATTTCAGCTCGTCGCCTTTTTCCAGCCTTATCGCCGTTATCCCGTTTCGCCTCACATCTCTGAAACTGGCGGTATCCACTTTTTTGACCACGCCGTTTTTGGTCGCCATCATCAAAAAGCTTTGGGCTTCTTTGGCCGACTTGGGAAACACCAAAATTGAAGTGATTTTTTCGTCGGCCGAGATGGACAAGAAATTCATCACCGACTTCCCTTTCGTCGCCCTTTTGCCTTCCGGCAATTCAAACATTTTCACTTGATAAACCTTGCCCTTGTCGCTGAAGAAAAGCAGGTCGTCGTGGGTATTGGCGGTAACGAAAATATTGACGAAGTCTTCTTCTTTGGTCTCTATGTCTATCACTCCCACCCCGCCCCGTTTCTGCGCCCGGTAAGCGTCCGGGTCCGTCCTTTTCACATACCCGCCTTTGGTCAGCACCATAACTTGGTCTCTGGCTTCCACCAAGTCTTCGTCGGACATCGTTTTGGCGGCGCGCGAGACCACCTTGGTCCGCCTTTGGTCGCCGTATTTTTCTCTTATCGCCAAGAGTTCGTCTTTTACCACCTTCAAAAGTTTCTTCGGGTCGGCCAAGAGCGTCCGCAAATCTTTTATCAGCTTTTGCTTTTCTTTGAGCTCGTCTTCCACTTTTTGCCTTTCCAAATTGGCCAAGGACTGCAGTTTCATTTCCAAAATGGCGACAGCCTGCTTGTCCGAGAATTTGAACTTGGCCATCAATTGCTTTTGAGCGTCGTCTCTGTCGTCGGAAGCTCGGATGGTCTTGATAATAGCGTCAATGTGGTCAAGAGCTTTTTTGAGACCTTCCAATATATGGGCCCTGTCCAATGCTCTGTTCAAATCAAACTGCGTTCTTCTTCGGATGACAATTTCCCGATGAGAAATAAAATACTGGAGGATGTCTTTCAGTCTTAAAACTTGAGGTTGAATGCCGTCCACCAAAGCGATGACGTTGAAGTGGAAAGTTTTTTCCAAGTCGGTGTATTTGTAAAGATTGTTTAAAACGTTTTGGGGATTCGTCCCGGTCTTCAAATCTATGGCGATGCGGACTTTTTCTTCCCGGTCCGATTCGTCGCGGATGTCCCTTATGCCTTCTACTTTTTTCTCGCGGACAAGGTCGGCCATTTTTATTATCATTTCCGATTTGTTGACCTGATAAGGTATGGAGGAAATGATTATTTGAAATCCGAATTTTTCCGACTCCACTACTTCCGCCTCGCCCCGCGTTACCACTCCGCCCCGCCCCGTGGCGTAAGCCCGCTCTATGTCTTTGGCGTTGTAAATTATTCCGCCTGTGGGAAAATCCGGCCCTTTCACGAATTGCATCAAGTCTTCCAAACTGGCGGACGGATTGTCTATGAGATGGTTGGTGGCATCAATTACCTCGCCCAGATTGTGCGGCGGGATGCTCGTCGCCATGCCGACGGCGATGCCAAAAGACCCGTTTATGAGCAATTGCGGAACGGCGGCCGGAAGCACCGACGGCTCCATCAAGCGGTTGTCGTAATTGGGCTTGAAGTCCACCGTTTCTTTCTGAATATCGGACAGCATTTGCTCGGCGATGGAAGTCATTCTAGCTTCAGTATAACGCATCGCCGCCGCAGAATCGCCATCTAGAGACCCCCAGTTGCCTTGTCCGTCCACCAACGGGTATCGCATTGCAAAATCTTGCGCCATCCTGACCATCGCGTCGTAAACCGACACATCGCCGTGGGGATGATATTTGCCGAGAGCGTCGCCGACAATAGCCGCCGACTTTAGAAATTTGGCGGAATGAGTCAAACCGGCTTGGTGCATAGTGTACAAAATTTTCCGGTGCACCGGTTTAAGCCCATCCCGGACATCGGGCAAGGCGCGGGCTACGATAACAGACATCGCGTAGTCTATGTAAGACTCGCGCATTTCTTGGGAAATATCCCGATTGATTATTCTATTCTCCTTGTTTTGGCTCATAATCTTGCTTAAGTTTATTTACGGAACCCATTACTCCGTTTACTCCGGCGTCAACACCTTCTTTGATAATGCCAAAAAAAACGGAAAGAGGCGAGGAAACTTGGCTGTCTTTCGGGCTTTCTTTTCCTAAAGTAATCCTTAAGGTGGAGACCCAAACGGAGACAACTATAAACATTAAAACAAAAACGCTGGCCAGCAAAATCCGCCTTTTGATATGGTCCGGTTTTTTATGCAATTTTTCTATGTTATCAATAAGTGGCATGTTTTTTTGAATAACAGAGTTTCGCAATTCACACTAATCACACTGCTGATTTTAAAACGACAACTTCGCCTTTTTTCTCGGCCAAATCTTTTTTCTTAATGGTTAATTTGTCCGCCGCCGTCGCCTCGCCGGCGCCGAATTCTTTTATAAACTGTTTCAGCTGGCTTTCGTTGTAATTCATCGGAATAACTATTTTCGCTTCAAGGTGAATGGCCGCGCCGGCCGCTTTCTGCGGGTCAAGAAGTTCTCCTCCGCCGATGGGAATGAACAATATGTCCACCTCGCCCACCGCTTCCTTCAAACTGGGGTCCATTTCTTTGCTCAACGCCCCCAAATGGCAGATGGAAATATCTTCAAGGGCGAGCGTGTAAACGGTATTGTTGCGGCCGTTTGAACCGATGCCTTTTATGTAAATGCCGGAAACCTCATATTCGCCCTGGCCTTCCGCGACAAACGGCTTTGCGCCTTCCGTCTTGCCGGGCAAGTTTTCCCAGCCGTTGTAGTCCTTATGATTGGAACTGACCAAAATTATATCGGGAGCGAACCGAGGCGATTTGTATTCCGATTCTTTGGACGGCGGATTAAAAGCCAGAACGGTTTCCCCCGACTGAACCTTGAAACACGCCGCTCCGTAATAAGTGATTATCATTTACCTATATCATAGCAAATTTAAAATTTCATGGCAAAGCTGTTTGGTTCTTGCAAAAAAATAGTTTTTAAATATACTTGTAAATTATGACAACAGCCACAGCGCAAAAAGAAAAAACGATATTGCCCGCCGTTCATCTGGGAATTATGGATATTCTGATGAAAATGGCTCCTCTTCCCGTCCCCAAAGCGGACGACTTGATAGAAGGAACTGTTTTGGGTCAGGAACGCTCCGTCCTTTTCGTAGACCTCTCGCCTGTCGGCACGGGCATCATTTACGGCCGAGAATACAATCGCGCCAAAGACATAATCAGGGCATTGGTTCCGGGCGACAAAATCACCGTCAAAATAGCCGAATTGGAAAACGAACGGGGTTATTTTTCCTTGTCTTTGAAGGAAGCCAAGCAAAAAATGGTTTGGAAAGAAGCGGAGGATTTGCAGAAAACAAAAACTCCTTTGGTTTTATCCGTCATAGACGCCAATAAGGGTGGTTTGGTAATGGAATGGAATGGCGTGCAGGGATTTTTGCCGACCTCTCAATTGAAATCCAGCCACTACCCGCGCGTTCAAGACGGCAATAAAGACAAGATTGAAGAAGAGCTGAAAAAGCTGAAAGGAGAAAAACTGAAGGTAACGATAATCGCCAGCGACCAAAAAGAAAACAAGCTGATTTTCTCGGAAAAAAACAGCGATATGGAGGAGATCAAGGATATGATTTCCAAATACAAAATCGGGGACATCGTGGAGGGGGATGTTACCGGCATGGTGGACTTCGGAATTTTCATAAAAATAGACGAGAATCTGGAAGGCTTGGCGCACATCTCCGAGTTGGACTGGTCGCTGATAGAAAAACCGGCCAATCATTTCAAAGTGGGAGAAAAAGTCAAAGCTCAAATCATCAATATCGTTGACGGGAAAGTTTCTTTGTCGCTGAAAGCCCTCAAGCTTGACCCATGGCAGGAAGCCAAAGACAAATACCACAAAGGCGATATAGTCAAAGGCGTGGTCATAAAGTTCAACCGGCACGGCGCCTTGGCCAGTATAGAAGAAGGCGTGTCCGGCTTGGTCCACATTTCCGGATTTAAAACCGAAGCCGAGATGAAGCAAAAGCTGGAAATGGGCCGCTCTTACAATTTCCAAATCACCAACTTTGAACCCAAAGAACATAAATTGACATTGGTTTATTTGGAAGGGTAATTTTACTAATAAAAAGAGCGGGATAGTATTACTACGACCCCGCAAGTGTATCATTAAAATAATGTTTGAATTATTGTTTTTCTTTTGTATACACTACGAATGTTGGGCAATATGCCCCAGTTATGTATAAGTTGTCATCACCACCCAAGTAAGCCCGACCATATTCAACGTTTACTCCGCCAATGTATCCATTGGTATCGTAAATACTTAAAAAACCATTCTCAATTTTAAAGCCGGATAATTTTCCTTCTTTATCAATCCCATGTTCCTTAACTACACAACCAATTAAGTCCTTGTGTTCTGTAAGTTTATTCAAGTCTATTTCCATTCTTTATACCCCTTTCTTTATTTACTTTAAAAAAATAAAATTCAATTCCTTGAGCTTTTTTTGATTTTAAAAGAACAAATACAAAAATAGTTAATTTGGTCAAAGTTTGTCCATACAGCGAAAGCAGTTTAAAGAGATGGTTGAAAGCTTTTAGGAAAGAATATTTCCAATACACGGCCGTAGACACGGCTTCCAGATGGAGGCATCTCCGGATATTCGACGAACAGTCTTCTTTTCATTCGGTTGAATTTCTGAAAGATGTCCTGAACAGGTTTGAATACAAAATATCGGCCATAAAGACCGACAATCATTCCACCTTCACGAATTTGTAACGATGAATACAATAATTTGGAACATTGCGGTTTAAATGGAAAAACACCGATTGAAATGCTACAATTATTTAAACTAGAAAAAGTGTCATAAGAGGTTAGTTAAAACATCTTGGGGTATATTCAATAAGTAATCGCAACGGTTGTTTTCTCCAATAATACCTCAAGCGGAGTCTTTCCGCCAAATCTTTTTCTTGTATATTATTGATAGCCGACTCTCTGTGCGGAATACGAGAATCGAACTCGTGTCTACTGCTTGGGAAGCAGTCATTCTGCCACTAAACTAATTCCGCTTTTCTAAAATAAATTTTTTATCCATCGCCAAATTTTGGAGAAAAAACCGATTTTGACATCCGCGCCGTTTATCTTAACATCCTCGCCGATTTTATCCACGATGACGATAATTTTTTCGCCCGGCTTGGCCACATCAAACCTTTTTCTTATCTCCTCTTCTTTGCCTGATTCGCCCTCCAGTCTAACCGCTTCCGCCGTCAATTCCGCGTTTCTTTTTTCCAGCTTAGCCATTTCTTCCTTTATTTCTTCGGACTTGTCGGCGCTTATCCGGCTTTTTTTGTACACTTTCACGGCGGGAAAAACAAGCGCCAATAAAACAATGCCGAGAAATATTTGCAGCCATCCAGAATGAATTAATTTATTAAATTTTCTTTTTTCTTGAAATTCTCTCATAAAAAATGTATAATATCGCCAATATGTTTAATTCCAACAACAAAAAGAAACATCGGATAGTGTGGACGGTTATCAGTCTTTTGGCCGCATTGGGAATGGTTGTCTCCTTGATACTGCCTCTGTTTGCGTAATTACCCCTGCATCATTTTGATAAAAACATCGTGCGGAATGTCGGCTCGGCCTTTGCCCAGCTTCTTCATCTTCTCTTTTCCTTTTTTCTGCTTTTGCCAAAGCTTCATTTTTCTGGTTATGTCTCCGCCGTACAGATAACCGGTTACATCTTTCTTCATCGGAGCGATGGAGCGAGCCGCCAGAATTCTCCCCATGGCTTTGGCCTGAATCTTGATGGTAAACAGCGCCCGCGGTATAAGCTTTCTTAATTTTTCCACGGCCGCCTCCGCATCTTTCTGGACTTTATTTTTGCTGACAATTCTGGAAAACGCAGGGACGATTTCTTCCGCCACCCAGATATCCAGTTTGACCACGCTCCCTTTGGGCGCTTCTCTCATTTCCGATATTTTGTAATTCAGCGACCCGTAACCGGCCGTCGCGCTTTTAAGCGCGTCAAAGAAATTTCTCATCAATTCCCTCAAAGAAATCTTGGCGTTTATTATAGACCGTCTTTGCCCGAACTGCTCCACTTCTCCCGCTTCCGCCTCGTGCTCGTAAAGAAGTTGGACGGCCGCCCCTAGCCTTTCCGGCGGAATGATTATCTGCATATCCGCCCACGGCTCAAAAATTTTATTTATTTGGCTATCCTCTGGAAAATTCATTGGCGAATAAATTTCTTTGACTTTTCCGTCCGATGTTTCCACTTTGTAAGTGATGGTCGGAACCGCGGCAATGAGCTTCAGGCCGAATTCTCTTTTAAGCCTCTCCATAATTATTTCCATATGAAGCATTCCCAAAAAACCGCAGCGGAAACCGCGCCCGAGTGCCCCGCTTGTTTCTTCTTCATAAGAAAGAGAGGAGTCCGACAGCTTAAGCCGTTCCAAAGACTGGCGGAATTTATCCAAGTCGTCCTGCGATTTCGGGTAAACGCTGGCCCAAACCACCGGCTTCGGCCGCGTATAACCCTCCAATGGAGGTAACGGATCTTTAAAGGAAAGGATGGAATCGCCCACCGTGCCGATGCTGGCTTTCTTGATGTTGGTCACGATATATCCTATTTCTCCGGCTGAAAGAGTGGCGCAAGAATTTTTTTGGGGCGAAAATGTCCCGACTTCCGAAGCGACAAATCTTTCTTTGGACGCGCCCAGAATGAGTTCATCTCCTTTTTTGACCGATCCGTCGGTAACCCGGACATAAACAATCATTCCTTGATGCTCGGAATATTCAAAATCAAAAATCAGGGCGCGCGGCCTGTTGTCGTATTCAAACTTCGGCGCGGGAACGCGCGCGATTATCTCTTCCAAAAGACAGTTGACGCCTTCGCCGGTTTTCCCCGACACGGCCAAAATTTCCTCTTCCCCGCAACCGATAATTTCCACAATTTCTTTTTTTGTTTCTTCCACTCTGGCCAGCGGCGAATCAATTTTGTTGATGACCGGTATGACCTTCAAACCCAAACTTCTGGCCGTTTCCACATTGGCGATTGTCTGCGCCTGCGCGCCTTGAGTGGCATCCACCAGCAAAACAGCGCCTTCCACCGCCTTCAACGCCCTAGAAACTTCGTAGCCAAAATCAATATGCCCCGGAGTATCAATCAAATTCAAAATATAATTTTTGTAATTCATCCTCACCGGCTGCATTTTGATCGTTATTCCTCTTTCTCTTTCCAGCTCCATGCTGTCCAGCATTTGTTCCTTCATCTTTCTTTTTTCCACCGTGCCTGTTATTTCCAGCATCCTGTCGGCCAGCGTGCTTTTGCCGTGGTCAATGTGGGCGATAATGGAAAAATTTCTTATGTTTTTATTTTCCATACAATTTATCGTGAGTGCCGATATCAGCAAAAAGAAAAACATCTTTTTTTATCTCTTTGTATATCACGCGAATATCCCCGGTTACATTAAAACTTTTATACCCTTTGTATTCGCCCTGAAGCATGTGCGCGCCGAGAAGAAAACTGCGCGCGTTATCAAGAAAAATATCTCTTCTTTCCACAAAAGCGTTTTTGATTTTTTTAGAAAGTTTGGAATAATTCTTTTCAAAATGCTTATGAAGAATGATGATTCTCATAATGCCTAAAGATTATTGAGATATTTATCCATATCCGCTGAATTCGTAAAGGCCGGCGAGAGATTCTTTTTTGCTTTGATATCTTTTTCCACTTTTTTTATTACGCCTTCGAGATACGGCGTCATTTTAGGCAACGCTGAAAATCGCACCTCGCGCGCTCGGATAAACTGCTTAAGAGACGCCGTGACAAGAGATGACAGAGAAAAACCCAATTCTTCCGCGAGCTCTTGGGCCTGTTCTTTAACTTCTTTGTTTGTCTTAATGTTAATTACGGCTGTTTTCATACCAAAAGTATACACTTTAGATTATTTATGTCAAATTTCATTAATTATTTCTCCTCCTTATATGTCGGCAAGGTGAAATAAAACAGCGAGCCTCCGGTTTTGATCGGGTCGTAACCTGCCTTGCCGCCGTGCTTTTCTATAATATTTTTGACGATAAAAAGACCCGCTCCAGTCCCTTCCGTGTGCACGGCCTTCGCCCGCTTGTCTCTGAAAAATTTCGTGAACAAATAACCGGCCGACTCCGGAGAAACTCCGACTCCGCCGTCTTTGACGCTAAACCAGACGGTGTATTTGTCTTGATGCAAAGAAGCCTCAATCTGTCCTCCGTCCAGACTGTATTTGACGGCATTATCAATATAATTGGCCATTGCGGAACCAAGCCTGTTTTTGTCTCCTCTCACGAAATAAAAATTCTTCTTGGGGTCGTCAATCAATATCTTTATGCCGCGCTGAAAAGCCTCCTGCCGATAATTTTTTATGATTTCTTCCGCCAATTCGGCCATATCAACTTTTTCAAACTTATAGCCGAACAAGCCTTCTTCTATTTCCGCGATATTAAGCAAGTGCGAAGTGAACTCTATCAGCTTGTTGGCGTTGTCTGTTATGTTTTTAACGCTCCCTTGCTTTTTTTGCTCGTCCAAATTGTCGCCCGACAAAATACCCGCCGCCCATTTAATGTTGGTCAACGGCGTCAATATTTTGTGGGACATCATAGTGATGTATTCGTTTTTCATTCTGTCCAGATATTTCGCTCGGCTGACATCTCTTATTATTTTCAAAATTTCGCCCCGTTCTTGGCTCAAAGGAACTTGAATAATCTGATAAAACAGCTCTTGTCCAAGTCCGTCCTTAAAAGAAAAGGCCAGCTCTTTTCTGTCTTCCATGGGCGTAAAAACAGCCCTTAGTAATTGGGAAGGATTATCAATCTCGCCGATTTTTTTGCCTTTTATCTCCGCAAACCGGGCGTTTAAAAATTTTTCAGCCGCTTCGTTGACTATAAGAATCCTGCCGTCGACGGTATGAGCGACAAGGCCTTCCATTATGTTTTCCACTATCTCTTTCTGTCTTTCCCTCAAAAGACTGTCATCCTCTTCCTGTTTGCTCATTTTTTATTAATTAATCCCCTCTTTATTCAAGAAAGATTTTATTTTTAAAACGATTTCTTCGGGAGTGTTGTAAGCTTTTACGATATATTCCTTCGCCCCCAGCAAAATAGCTTTGTCTATACTGTTCTTGTCGTACAGATTGGACAGAATTATTACCGGAATTTTTTTGAGCTGATTGTCGCCACGAAGCTCTTCCAAAATTTTGAAACCGTTTATCTTCGGCAAAACTATATCCAGAAGGACAAGGTCAAAATCTTCCGACTTTATTTTGTTCAAACCGTCCTCTCCGTCTGCGGCCATCTCAATGCCGAAACCGGCTTCTTTAAGCTTTTCGGCCAAAATAGAAAGGAGAAATGGATCGTCTTCTATAATTATAAGCTTAGCCATTGATTTAATTTTATCAGGAGCGCCGTCGGTGTCAATAAAAATGAAATATGCTATAATCCAAAAATGAATTTAAACGAAAAAATTATAAAAAAAGATAAATACGGGCCGGAGTATGTCATAGAAGTCTATGACTCGTCCATCGGGATGGAGGGGTTTTTGGTGATAGATAATACTGTTTTAGGACCGGGCAAGGGCGGGATAAGAATGACGCTCGGTGTGACATCGGAAGAAGTTTACCGGCTGGCCCGAACAATGACCTGGAAAAACGCTTTGGCCGGAATTCCTTTTGGCGGAGCCAAGGCGGGAATCGTTTGGAAAGGAGGGGACGACCTTCTTAAAAAACAATTCGTCCAAAGTTTCGCCAAAGCGATAAAACCGTTTCTTATAAAAAAATACATCGCCGGTCCGGATGTGAATACGGGAGAAAAAGAGATGCAGTGGTTCGTGGAAGCCGTCGGCAACTTGCGCGCCGCCACGGGTAAGCCTTCCAAACTATGCCACCCTTCCGGCGAGAGATGCGGCCTGCCTCACGAACTGGGCAGTACCGGTTTTGGCGTGGCCCAAGCGACGGCCATCGCCATCAAAATGAAAGGTTTGGACATAAAACAAACAACGGTGGCCATAGAAGGCTTCGGCAATGTGGGAGAATTCACTTTGAGACACTTGGTTGGTATGGGCGCGAAAATAGCGGCCGTTACAGACAGAAGCGGCGGCGCTTACGACAAAAACGGTCTGGATGAAAAAACCTTGCTTCGTTTGAAACAGCAAAAAAAATCTCCCGTTGAATATCCGGGCGGAACAAAAATAAAAACCGCCCAAATTTTCGGCTTGCCGGTTGATGTCTTAATTCCCGCCGCCGTAACCGATTCCATCAACGAGAAAAACAAAAAAGAAATCAAGGCGAAAATAATAGTGGAAGGCTCAAATATCCCGATGCGAGAATCTATTGAAGAAGAATTTTTCAGAAAAGGAATTCTGGTCGTGCCGGACTTTGTGGCCAACGCCGGAGGAGTGATTTCTTCCTACGCCGAATACCGGGGCTATAGCCACGAAAAAATGTTCCGGCTGGTTGAAAAAAAAATAAAAAATGCGACAACGGCCGTGTTAAAACAAAGCCTAAAAGAAAACAGGAACCCCCGCGAAGTGGCGATGGAAATGGCGGTAAGGAAAGTAGAAGAAAAAACAGAAAAGCGCAGAAAATAAATTTTGAAAATCGTAGGCGGGGTCGGCCACCCGAGTCCGCGAGGGTGGGGCTAGGCGATTTTCCAAAATTTGATTTTCGGAGCTTTTCTATTTCAGCGCCAAACTAATAAGATGCTCCAAAAGTTCCTTGCGCGAAGAACCGACGGCGTTTAAAGCTTTCGGCAATAATGATTCCGCCGTCAGGCCGGGCAAAGTGTTGATTTCCAGTATATAAATTCCCTGCCGGTCGACCGACAGGCTTTTTCCAGACACGATAAAGTCCGAACGGGAATAATGTCTGCCGCCGATGGCATTGTGAGCTTTTATGGCCATTGCTTCTACCGCCCTCTTGGTCGGCATATCAAAATTCGCCGGACACAATTCCCGTGTCTGGCCGCCATATTTGGCTTCGTAACTGAAAAAACCGCTTTTAGCCGGCGGGATTATTTCCACAATCGGCAAGGCGTAATGCTTTTGATTTCTGAATTCGTCAATCACTCCGCAAGTCGCTTCCCGCCCTTTTATGTATTCCTCCACCAATATTTTTGAAGAAAACGAAGATACTTTTTCCAAGGCTCCCTCTAAATCGTCAAAGTTTCGCGCAATAGAAACACCGACCGAAGATCCGCCGGACGGATATTTAATCACCCAGGGCGGAGGCATTTTTTTAAAAATATCCTTGGCTATTTCCGCCAGCTCTTTTTCCAAAACAACCTCAAAGCCGGACGGGACTTTCAACCCGACATTCTTAAAAGCTTGTCTGGCCAAAATTTTATTCATTCCCAAAGCGGAAGCCATCACTCCCGAACCGGTGTAAGGAACGCCGAACGATTCAAGTAGTTGTTGGACTTTGCCGTCTTCCCCATACTCCCCGTGCAGGGCGTTGAAAACGACGTCAACCTGCCTGAAAATCCGTTCGTGATGAGCGGGTTTGCCGTCCAAATGCCATTCCATTTCTTTGTTTATGAAAATGTCTTTGGCCGAATATTTTGCCGGCAAATCGCGCAAAACGGTTTCGCCGGTTTTGAGCGAAACTTCATGTTCCAGGGACGGCCCTCCGCGCAACACGCCGACTCTGATGGAATTCATGTTTTAATTATAACCAAATTAAAAATAAAAAACACAAAACCCGCCGAAGCGGGTTTTGTGGGATATGTATTGGAATGCCCGTCCAAACAATAATAGAAGAACGGGAAAACACTCACATGCGCATATAATATCAAATAAAGATTAAAAGTCAAATTTTTGGCGGTTAAGTTCAACATATAAATGCAACGCTTGGTAAAATATCAAGCATATGACAAAAAGAAAAAGATTTAAGCATTTATCGGTTTTTGACCGCGCCGTCATCGGCCAGAAACGCAAAGAGGGTTTAAGTTGCGGAGAAAAATGGTCAAAGAAGGATGCGAAGACTTAAGAAAATATCTGCCCAGAAGACATAAAAGAAGATACGATTGTCTCAAGACAAAGTCCGGCTCGTTTAAAGTCCATCAATGAACGAGTGAGCGGGGTTGTGTTTCTCGGCAAGATGGCGGACGGAACGAGCGAAGAATCAACAAAGGTTGTCTGTGAAAGATTGTCTGCCGTTCCTTCTTCTTTCCGCAAGACGCTTACCCGCGACAGAGGAACGGAAAATACTGGATACGAAGAAATTGAAACGACCTTAAACATTTCCTGTTTTTTCGCTCATTCCTATTGTTCTTACGAACGAGGTTCCAATGAAAATTTGAACGGATTGGTGAGGCGGTTCTTTCCCAAGAAAACCGATTTCGCCAAGGTGAGCGATGAGCAAATACGCCGAGTGGAATATCTTTTAAATACTCGTCCGAGAAAAAGATTTGGCGGGAAAACCCCGCTTGAGGTATTATTAGAGAAAACAGGCGTTGCAATTACTTATTGAATGTACCTCTGTGTCAGTTGACAAATAATTTGTATTATGCTAGATTATAAGCAGATTTGACAACTTAATCAAGGAAATTTTTGAAAGGAGAACTCTTTTATGGAGACATTGTCTATAATTTTTATGCTAGTTACTTTTGTTTTGTTGCTTGTTCCAGCAGTTTTTATAAACAATAGAGCCGTATCTTTCCTAGTGCTTGTTGGGATTTTAATGTTTTTCTTTTCAAGTAAAATTAATTTTGATATAAACAAAGGGAAACCAACTTCACTGAATGTTTTAACTATCGGTGAAAAGTATGAAGTAGTGGCTATGTATGAAGAATATATAGTTGTAAAATCACTTACCAATGAAAAGCAAGAACGATTGAGATTTATTGGTCCTCTTGATTTTGACGCAACATCTATTGGAGTCGGAGATATATGCATCAAAACAGCCGGAGGTTCCTTGGAGAAGTTTTTGCGACATTAAAACGAACCGCAAATAAAAAGCCTATCAAAACCCGCAAAGTTTTGGTAGGCTTTGTTTTTTTAGTCCTCTATTGCAATAAATACTCACTTGGCGGTCACTTGGCGGTTAAACCGCCAAGTGATAAATTATTCTAAAATAATCTTACTTATCTCTTCTTCCTCTTTTCTTCGCGAAATTTCTTTTAAAGAACTTTCTGCAAATCTTCGGTATTCTTCGCTATTTTTAAATTGGCTCAAAATTATATCTTTTGCGCAAAGAGAAAAACATTTTTTGTCATTCAAGTATTCATTCCAACTTGACCTAGCCAACTTGGCGGTTAAACCGCCAAGTTGGTGGACACGATTATTTAAATTGATATAAGCGCTTAAATGCAACAGGTATTCGTTTTTATCCGCAAAAACAGATTTGAAACTGCCTTGGAACAAACTTCCGTTTCTTTTATATTTATAATTAAAATACCAAGTATATCCTCCCCCAAGGCGCTTCATAAATTCGCTGATTCCTCCGTCAATTTTTTGTTCCAAAATAAAATGAAAATGATTTGGATTAAGACAATAAGCTACAATATTGACCAATTTATCCGATTTGGCGGTTAAACCGCCAAGTGGAGATAATTTGTTTTGAGAGAAGGTTTTTTCGTAAATACTGCCAATCGGCTTTTTAGAATTAAAAAACAAAATACTTTTTAAAAACCTGTCCGAGTCATTTTGATCCAAAATTATTTTTCGTTTATCAACACCTCGATTAAAGATATGGTAAAATTCATTATTGGCGAATACTGCTTTTCTTGTTGGCATGCTTTAATAATATCACTTGGCGGTTAAACCGCCAAGTGACGCGGCTACCATTACAATTTGGAAACGATATTCCAGATATCGTACAAGACGGCCGAGATGATGCCTACCAGAATAATTATTTCCAGTTTTTTTCTTATTTTTATTTCCTTGCTTTCTATCTCGGCGACCAGATCTTCTTTATCGCCCATTTTTAAAATCTTGACTATTTTATGCCTCATCAGAACTATAAAAATTCCCAAAATACCCATACCGACGGAACCGGTTACGGCCAGAATGTTGATAAAACCGCCGATGTCTTTCAAATAAATAATCACCGGCGGGATGACAACCAAGAGCCAAGCGGGAAACTTGTGAATTTTGTAATCGTATCGGAACATGCTTTTCATATCCACCGCCAAAGCGATAAAAGAAGTGAACACGGCCAAAAAGCCGATTATGGAACCGATGGCCATCACTTTCGCGCCCATCACGGCCTTTATGCCCGAAAGGGCGTCCACTGTGGTAAATTGTCCGCTTACTCCTAAAATGGAAAAAATAAAAATGGCATAAACAGCCGCCGCCAAAAACAAACTTATGGAAACTACCCTTTTAAAACTTTTTATACTGGAATTGAAAAAAATATCCCTCGTCGGCGGTATGGCCGAAAATCCGGTAAGAGAAAACAGCCAGACCCCGTAGGGCAAAAACCAGTTTTTATTCATCAGCCAATTTCCGTCCGAGAAAAAGTTTTCCGTTTTAATGTGCGGGAAAGAAAAAAACAGCAGATAAACGATAAACCCGACTATCGGCGCCGTCAGATAAAAATTTATTTCGGCGATTCGGCTTACTTTAAACAAGGCCATCAGTCCGCCTGCGGCAAAAAACAGCAAGGTCAGAAATTCAACGGTATGTCCGTTAAACAAGCTGGTGAAATTGGCCAAGAAAATTCCACCCATAATGGCGTAGATGAGTAAAGAAAAATAATAAGAGCCGAGAGTCGTGAGCAAGCTGAAAAATTTGGCCTTCTGGCCTAGATACATTTCCACGTATCCGACAAACCGGTGCCTGCCTTTGGTGTAAAAAGAAACTTCCCCGTACCATTGATGCAAAAGATAAACAATAAACAGCGATATGACCAGATGAACCGTTCCCCAAAAAACGCCGGACTGGGCGAACGCATAAGGCAAAGCGAAAACGCCGGCCCCTATGATCAGGCCGGCCATCATTCCTATTCCTTTTATATACAGCCGGGGCATTTGCTTGTCTGAACTTTTTCTTTTTTGACCAATTCCATAACCTTTTCCACCAGTTTTTTCGGGTCTTTGTCGTAGACGACTTTTCCATTGCCGCGATGAGATTCGTCCAAAATTTTTTTTATCAATTCATCGGTCGTCCAATCACCCTCCAAGACGCCTATCGGCTTGTTATCTTCAAAAGCAATAGTAAATTCGTTGAGTGTTCCGATTCTCCCGCAACCGACGATAACTGCGTCAGAAGTCCTGGTTAATTGCAAATTTCTGCCGGAATAACCCGAACCGGTATACATTATTAAATCCATATATTCCAAAGGCAGTTTATATTTTTCCACATGTTCCACCTCGGTTTGAGCCGGAGAAATGCCTATGGATATTCCCCCCTCTTCTTTCGCGCCTATGGCCGCCCACATTGGGAAACCGGTAGTGGCTCCGGTGACAAGAATGGCTCCTTGGTGGACTATTTCTTTGCCTATTTCTTTGCCAATCTCCAAAGCGTCAATGCCACAATGACCGGTTTCGGCCGCTCCGGAAACGCATATTTTTATCTTCAAATGAGGATGTTTTATTTCGTCCATAAATTTATTATATCTCAATCTCCCGCATTTCTCCATAGGCCGGAGCGACAGCGGCAACTCCCAGATAATCTCTTAATCTTTGGGCTAAAAACGAGCTGGATTTCAATTCTCCGTGCGTTACAAAAACTTTTTCCAATGTGTCGGCCGATTTGGCGGCGAATCCCAGCAAGCCGTTGAGGTCGGCGTGAGACGAATAACCGCCTATCTTTTCTATCTCGGCCTCCACTGGAATTTTTTCTCCCATGATATTGACCAGTTTTTCTCCGTCATGCAATAATCGGCCGAGCGACCCGACCGCCAAGTAACTAACAAAAAGCAGCGTGTTGTTTTTGCTTGGCAAGTAATTTTTCAAATGATGAATGATCCTTCCGCCATTGCACATCCCCGATCCGGCGATAATTATTTTCGGCGGAACGACTTCGTGTATTTTTTTGGACTCTTCCGATTCCATAGTGAGAACAAGTCCGGGAAAATCAAAAAGGTCGTCCCCTTTTAAAAGAGACTTTTTGGCTTCGGCATTGTATAAATTGGCGTAATTTTTGTAAACTTCGGTGGCCTTGATGGAAAGCGGGCTGTCCAGAAAAATTTTTATTTTGGGGATTTTGCCGTTTTCCACCAAGTCGTTTATCTGGTACAAAATTCTTTGGGTTCTTTCTAAAGAAAAGGCCGGTATCATCAGTGTTCCTTTTTTCTTGACGATGTTTTCTATGGCTCTTTCCAATTTTAAGTCGGCCTGCGAATAATCTTCGTGCAATCTGTCTCCATAGGTGCTTTCTGTGACCATAAAGCTGGCATCGTTTACAGTTTCCGTTGGGTTGATAAGCGGTTCCGGAGAATTACCCAAGTCTCCGGTAAAAACAAGTTTCTTTTTTTTCGCCCCGCTTTCTCCGTTTTTGGAATCGGTAATTTCTATTATGGCCGAGCCCAATATATGACCGGCGTCTTTGAACAAAATATTCACTCCGCCTATCTCAAAATTTTCTCTGTAATTTTTGGCTTCCCAAAGACTCATCGCCTTTTCCACGTCTTCTTCTTGATAAATGGGGCGCGCGCCGTTATGCCTTTTCGCTTCTTTTTCCAAAACACCCAGGCTGTCAATAAGCATAATTTGGGCGAAATCTTTGGTCGGATAGGTGGAATAAATTTTCCCCTTGAACCCTTCTTTGACCAGTTTGGGAATTCTCCCCACATGATCTAAGTGAGCGTGAGTGACCAGCAAAGCGTCAATAGAGGACGGTTTGTAAGGAAATGGGTCGCTGTTTTTTTCTTCCGCCACTCTTGAACCTTGGAACAAACCGCAATCCACCAAAATTCTGGTTTTACCCTTGCCGGAAGAAACATTTCCGTCTATTTCCAAAAGATAGTTGGAACCGGTTACTTCTTCCGTTCCGCCGAAAAAAGATATTTTTACTTTTTTATTATTGTTTTTTTCTTTCATAAAAAAATCTCCATACCGCCGCCGCTCCGCCCAAAAGGTCAACAAATAAATCTTTCATGGTATCCAGCAAACCGCCTTGCTGAAAAAGCGATATATAATTATTTTTTGTGATAAACTTGTCCACTATCAATTCGTAAAATTCCCAAAAAACTCCCATCAGCGCCGTAAAACCAAGGATTATTATCACTGTGTAGAATTTGGGCAGATTTCTGGTTGCGGCCGAAACTTTGGCGGAATAAAATGTCCACCAAATCATACCCATGGCAACGATTCCGCCACCAACAAAATGCATAATATTATCAAGCCACGGAAATCTCCAATATAAAGAAAAAATTATCCCGATTATTTGCGAGATAAAAAGAAAAAACAGAAAAGCCGCCAGTATTTTATTGAAATTTTTACCAAAAATCATATTGTCCCTTAAAAAACCGAATGGCCATCGGCGGCAAACTTACCAGGCGTAAGCCAGGTGGGTGTCCTCACTGCCAGACCAAGGCCTGGCAAAATGTTGGACTCCCTAGATAATTTATTTAATCTAGAAAGTTTGCCGCGATAACCATTTGCATTATAGCTCTTTTAAAAAATAGTTTCAATGAGAAAATTTGGTGGGCGGTATAGGGATTGAACCTATGGCCTTTCCCGTGTGAAGGGAACGCTCTGCCACTGAGCTAACCGCCCCGATTAGATATTTAATTTGTCACTTTAATTTTGAAAATTCTTCGGGAGTAATTCCAAAAAAACAAAAACCAAGTTTGATTGCTATTTTCACGACTTGGCGATAATTGGCAACGGGGAATCTTTTGCCCATAAATTAAGCCCTGACCAGTATCGGCAAATTAAGGCTGACATTCTTTCTGCCTTCAACCACCTCACTTGGAACAAATTCTTTGCTTTTCTTTTTAATTTCAATATGAGCCTTAATAACCTCTTCAATATTTTCAATCACTTCGGCATAGGTTTCTCCTTCGGCATGACAGCCTTGCAAAACAGAACAGTCGGCAAAATAACCGCCTTCTTCGCAAGACTCAATGACTACCGGGTATAAAAGAATTTTTAGAGATTTTTTAGTCATATACTTTCATATTAGTCTTTTAAAAATCAGTGTCAACGCTAGATATTCAATTTATTGACCGCTTTTTCGTGAGGGTATTCCAAAATGTCGCGGATGAAGCGGTCATACATTCCCAAGCGATACATAAAGTCGTCCGTTTTGAAAACGGCGTAGACTATTTCTTTGCCGATCTCGGCTTCTATGTTTTTGAGTACTTTATCCAATTTTGTTTCTTTCATAGAGTCGCCGACCAGAAGCAAGTCCACCCGCGAATTTTCGCGATTAGTGAAGATGCCGGAAAAAATAACGAGCTTTATTCGGCCTATCGTGTTTATTTCTTTTACCATCGCTTCTTTGTCCACCGGAGCGGCGTTAAGAACCAAGTTCCGCAAAGCGTGAACGAAAGGAAACAGGGCGTTTAAAAAATAACCGTTAAATTTTTTCTTTTTTATTTTTATCGTTCCGTCTTTTAGCTTTACCGGCTGGTCTATTATCTCGTCTTTTTGCTTTATCAAGCCTATAGTTTTAAAAAGAGAAAGCTCCCGCTTGGCCGCAGGTGTCGGCACCTTCGCGCGGCGGGAGACATCTTCCAGCGAGAATACATTTTCCGGATTGGACAGAAATAATCGGATCATCTTAACCCTGGCCGAAGAGCCAAAAAGTTTTTCCAAAGCGGTGTTCATATTCCCATATTATCACTCCTATTTAACCGTTACAACAGCTCCAGCGGCTTCAAGTTTAGCCTTCAATTCGTCGGCGGTTTTCTTGTCCGTGCCTTCTTTGACCATTATCGGCGCTTTGTCCGTCATATCTTTGGCTTCTTTAAGTCCCAAGCCGAGCGCTTCTCTTAAAACTTTGATGACTTGGATTTTCTGGGCTCCGGCTTCTTTAAGCTCAATGTTAAACGAGCTTTTTTCCTCAACTGCGTCGCCTCCGGCTACTGGAGCGGCCGCAACGGATACCGCTTGAGCCGATACTCCGAATTTTTCTTCCAAAACTTTCACGAGGTCGGATAATTCCAAAACGCTCATGGCTTCCACTTTTTCTATAATGTCTTTGAATTTTGCTGGTATTTCCATATATTTATTTTTAATTTTTATAAAAAGTCGGAAATGTTTATTTCGTAATCATTTCCCTCTTCGTCAGTGATGGAGAAATGAATATTTCCGACTTTTTGTTAATACTTTTAATTTTGTTTCTTTTTCGCTATTTCCGCCAAGGCCACGACCAATCCCCTTTTCGGCGAACTTATAATATTCAAGATCTGGCTTAACAAGACTTCTCTTGACGGTATGCTGGCCAGCGCTATCACCCTGTCCGCTCCGATATATCGGCTTTCAAATATACCGCCCAAAATTTTCAAAAATTTGTTTTTCTTCGCGAAGTTGTTTAACGCGCTGGCGGAAGACAATGGGTCTCCGTCCGTATACACCATCGCCGTCTCGCCTTCCATACCGGGCATCTCGCCTTCAAAAGAAGACGCTCCCAAAGCTTTTTTAACCAAAGTTTTTCTGGTTACGAAATATTTTGCCCCGACTTGCCTTAATAATTTTCTCAACTCGCTGACAAGTTTTACATTCAGGCCGTGAAAATTGGCAAACATCACGATGCTTGATTTTTTAACATCCTTTTTGATGTTGTCTATTATTTCCGATTTTTGCTGTTTTGTAATCATTTGTTTAATTTTCAATAAAAATACGGCCGTAAAGCCGCAGAAAAATTGAACTTGGTGTCTCGTTAGGACTTATATCTCGCGAACGCCTAATTTCTGCGACTATTTGATTATCTCCACTATAAACCATCGCTCTTTTTTGTCAACACTTATGTAAATGTTAAACACTCAATGTCGCACATATTTTTCTTCCTTTTCCTTCAAGAGACAAGTATCACACATAATTCCTATCGTAAAAATAGGGGATAGATAGAAATTCTGTGTTTAAATAATTTTTATTGAACCAAAATTCCAGATGTAAATGTTTGAACAATGCCAACCAAAGTCGTGGCATCTGCAATCATTTTTAGATTATAATTTCCAGACGGAATATTTGTAAAAGTCACACTGTAATTGTTAACATTTCTTAAGGTGGCTTGTTGGTATTCAATACCAGTTTCCTTGTTCACTAATTTAACAAAAAGAGAGGTTAGGTCTGTAAGAGAAGTTAAATTAATATTAACCATATAATTTCCATTATTATCTAGCTGGTTTGTTTGCGAAGAAACAAACACCCCCATTTCTGATGCTTGGAATGGTTGTATGTGTGGTTTTGATTCCTCGGTGATTTTTAGTATCCAATTGTCAGTATTGGCGCTTACATAAATCCATTGTTCCCCGGAAAAATTACTTCCGATATTTCCCTTTAGTACGTATTCCATTGTTCCTTTTGGAAAAGTGACAGTATCGGTAAATATTAAGACACCTTCATTGTTAGGAATTACTGGACCAGCGACAATACTTCCATTTTTATCGACAAATAAAAAATTAGACAAGTCATCTGTTTTTCCAGTTCCATTGCTTATACTTATTTTAAATACAGATTTGCTTGAATTAACATTGCCGTCTTGTGAGTAAATTGTAAATTTAGCCAAAATTTGATTACTTGTAGACGGAATGGCTTTGACAGAATTACTGCCCATAGATAACTTTATTTTGGGAATAGTTATGTTGGTGTCAGAAGTTTGTTGAGTTTGTGTGGCTGGTGCAGGCACAACATAAGTCTGTTGAGGCGCCTCTTTGATTGTCCGCGCAACATTCCCATTCGTGTCCATTTCCACCACTGCGCCGTTGGGCAAGGTGACTATGTTTTCGTTTTGTTTTGTTTGACTGCTTGAGCTTTCTTTTTTCTCGGCGATTACCGGTTTTTCTGTTATTTTTTCAATAATTTTAAATTGGGATTGTTTCTGTTTTAAGACTTCCAGTTCTTTCTTTAATTTCTCAATTTCTTTGGATTGGTCGTTCTTTTGCGTTCTTGTGTCCGCGAAACTGGATGCCGCCTTTGGTTTTCTAACCTCTTCGCTTTTTTGCTCAATTTTTTCAGCTCCGACGCTTTGGCCGGAGCTCCGACTTAACGTCGGAGTGGTAGTCGTTTTTTCTGTCTGCGAAATAGCATTATTTGGCGTTGATGTCGCAATTATTTTCTGTTCAATTTTTACTTCAAATTTTCTGTTAAAAATTTTCCATGTGTTCGGTTTCCACCAAGAGGCAAAAGTCATCTGCGGAATAATAAGCAGAGAAATTGCGAAAATTGCTATGGATAAAATTGTTTTGTTTTTCATATTATTCAGCTATATCAACATCATATACCTCCATAAAAATTCCCGCAATAAAATTACACCATTATTTATGCTCCAGCAAAATAAGCGTATGATTTTATTTTTTATAAAGCTTGCTGTGCGTTCCCATTAAGTGAAAGATAATTTCTTCGTCTTTGCTGTTTTCGGAAAACACGGCTCTCCAATCCCCCGTAACGTTGATGCTTCTGTATTTTTCCAATTTGCCGTTTAATTTATGGTTGTTTAAAACCGGATTAAATTCATCTTTTATAAAAATTTCCAGCCTTTCTTTAAAAGCAATGCGGATTTTAAAAGGCGCGTTTTTAAAATCCTTTATAAACCGGTTTGAGTAACTAATTTTTATCGCCTTCATTTATAAGTTTGTCTAAAAAAGAGACAGCGGATTTTGAATTGGCGAACTTTCTGCGTCTGCCCGCTTTAACATCTCTTTCCGATTCTCTTAATGCGTCAAGCATATATTCGCTTGGAGTATTTTCGTTTAAGCTGAAATGCGCGGTCTTAGTTTTTACAAGTTGTTTTAGATATCCGTTTATAAGAGCGCTTAGGCTGAAGCCGAGACCGTTCGCGACTCTTTGAGCGCTAGCCTTAACTTCGGAATTAGTTTTTATGTTTATAACGCTTGTGTTCATAATTAATTTAAGTATATACCTTGTGCATACCATGTCAACATCAAAAAAGCTGGCATTAAGTTGAAAAATGTGCTACTGTATGGCAGTTGAGATAGCTAGACGATTATTAACGAAATTACCCTTATTTTAAGCCTTATTTATACAATTTATGAACAAAAATATTCTAGTAATAGCTTCTTTGTTTTTAGCCCTGATTTTTTTCTCGCCCGTTAGTTCGTTTGCCTTGATGATTGAAAGAAACGCAGCGGAATTGGCCCAGGACGCCAAAATAATAGTTCAAGGGGAAGTCAAAAGCGTTAGATCTTACAAAGGTATAAATGGCGTCATTTATACGAGGGCTTCGGTCTTAGTCAGCGATGTCATCAAAGGAAAAAATATCAAAAAAAATATAACCGTTGAATACGAAGGCGGCGAAGTCGGAGATATTGGAGTGTGGGTTGAAGACGAACCATCTCTGGGAAAAGGCGAACAAGTTCTTTTGTTTCTTACCAACAGTTTTTGGAGAAAAAATGTTTACTATATCGTCGGAGGTGTTTTAGGCAAATACGCCATCTGCCCTGACGACACGGTCATGATCGGCTCATCCTGCGACGAGGGCGATGAAACCGCCACAAACGAAGAAGTGGTTCAAGCTCTAGAAGAAGAAAACCTTGACACCGAGACATTCAACAACACCGGCGAAACAAAACAAACTCTAGACGAACTCTTGAGCGAAATAGAAAATACTAAATAAAGGTAAACCTTTGTTTTGACGGCACTCGGACAAAATGAAACCATAATTTCATTTTGCTCCTCGCTTGTCAAAATAAAAACCCTTACCACAATCCGCCCGGACTGGTGGTGGCGGTGTTGTTGGTAAAAGTTACATTGGAGGCGATGAAAGTTGAGATACTGCTTAAAACGCCAAGAGCGTTGTTTGTAAACGAAACCGCGGAAAGCGTAATAGTGGAAGCAATGGTGGACAGGGCGGACTTTGTCCCCCAAGCTCCATTGAAAGAATGATTGGAAAAGGAAGTGTCGGATATGATCAGTCCGGAAGAATTTGCGGCGTATATTCCGTGAGGATAATTATTGTCAAAGAGAGCGTTGGAAATAGAACCGCCCGAGCCGTCAAAAGAAAGCCATGCGGAATTGTTCTCGCCGTAGGCGTGACTTCCGCCGTATCGCGCGGTAAAACCGGAACCGGCGAAGTTGCCGGTCCCGGAAACGACTATCCATCCTCCGTTTCCGGCTTGCGGCGCCGTTGAATCGTTGTTGATAGCGTCTCCGCCGGCGGTGTCGTCGTAAAGAGAGGTGAGGATGACATCGCCCGAGCTGGATCCGATTATATTTAAATTGCCGTTTACATATAATCTTCTATCCGCTTTTAACACAACGCCGGACGGAATAACCAGCGCGGAATTCGCCGCAACAGTGGCATCATAAGTCTTGATAATATACGGCAAAGAATTAACGCCGAGCGTCGTGGTGGAATTGGCTGTCGTGATGTTGCCGCTTATGACAATGCCGTTGATGCTGTTGTTTGATCCGGAATTGCCGGAATAAGAGCCGAGACGTCCGGCGGAATAAATAGCTTCGCCAGTGTTGTCTGTAAAGATATTGGAATCAACCGCCGTCGGCGAATTGAAAAAATAAGCTCCCCTATGATTTGACGCGAAACTGCTTCCTGATACTGTCGGGCTTCCTCCCGTAACAAACAAAGACGAACCATAGCCTGCGGTATCAAGAGAATTATTATTGTTTCTGAAAATACTGTTGGTGATGGAAGAATCGGAGTAAACCATTTTCAAACCGTAAACTTTGGAGTACTCAAAAACGGAATCGCTGACGACGGCCGAAGAATTGGCGATGTATAAATTAGCTTTGCTGTCCGTCCAGCCTCCGCCGTAACGGAAAATTGTATTTCTGATGATTGATTCCGTTCCGGGCGAATCAATCCTTACGCCAAACCATTGGCCAAAGGCGGGCGAAGTGGAAGTGCCGTCGCCGTTGGTGTCGCCGCCGTAATTGTCATCGTAAAAACTGGTGAAAATTATCGGGCTGGCGGCCGAGCCTTGCGCCAAAATTTTCGCCCCATTGTTAAAAGACAATCCGGCGTCATAGTAAAATTTTATCACCACACCCGGCTCAATGGTCAAGGTGGAACTGGCACTGACAATTTGAATATTATTGTTCACCAAATACGGACTGCTGGAAGCGGAAAGAGTGAGATTGGAATAAATATTTTGCCCTCTGTTGATGAGATAGTTGGCGCTGTTTCGCGTTTTGGGTGTGCCGTTAATGTTTTCGTTTCCGGCGTTTTTGCCGTTTTTTATTATGGTGTTGTTCGTTCCCCAATTGGAAGAGCTTGTTCCGGCGGAAGATGCGTCGTATCGCTCCATTGAAGAATAATTGAAATCTGATCCGGCGTACCAATTGGAATCATGAGATATCTCGTCAATGGTTGAAGAAGCGTAAGACAAAATCAAATTCTCGCCGGAATTATTAAGAGCGCCGGTATAAATTTTATCGGCGGAAATATCGGAGACGGTGTTATCGTTCGTTCTTTCCAAAAGATAATAACCCTTGGCGGAAATGACGCCCGTTAAAACGACATACGGGCTTAAATTAGTGGCGGAATACAAAATCCAATCGCTTAAATTTACGGATTTGTTGGTCCTGTTGTAAAGCTCAATCCACTCGTCGGCGGAGTAAGCGGCGCTGTTGCCCGCCCAAGCTACTTCGTTAATGACAACGGGCATAGTGGAAATTTCCGCCATTTGAGTGGAGGTGGCGGAAAAATTTCCCGTCAAATCTTTGGCCGAAACGGAAAAAGAAAAAACGGTATTGTCTGAGGCAATGGCGATGGTAGAGGTGGCAGTGGTCGTACTGACGGAGCCATTGTTGTTGAGGATAAAATAATCTAAGTCGGATGACGGAGAATTCCATGCGATATTTAAAGTGGTGGTGGCGGCAAGACAGCCGTCGGAAGAGAGGGTTGTCTGGCATTCTGAAATAACCAGACTTAATTCAGGCGGAGTAGTATCCGGAGCGGGAGCGGATGAACCGGCCGATGAAGACGAGACTGCCGAAGAGGCGGATAAACTTGAAACAGAAAAAGCTCCCCCGTCTCCGCCACCGCCAAAACCCGGATAAATTGCCGCGACAAATTTCGGCTGGTCTTGGACAATATCAAGGTTCAACCTTGATATTGTGATTGATTCTGATGAAACGATTGCTTGATTCTTCAAAGATAAAATCTGGTTTTGTAAAACCTTGAGAGCCTCTTCGGCAATGTCAAGGCGAGACCTTGACATTGCGTTTTCATTGATTGACAAGACCGCCTCTTCGCCTGCCTGTCCGGTAGGCAGGGCGGATAAACCCGCCTCTTCGGCGGATAAACTGGAAAAGTTTTCCGGTTTTATAACATCAAAAAACACCGTCTCGTTGTTAGTATTTTTGTTATCTTCCGGCAATACGGAATCATAAGCGCCGGCAATCAAACCGGATAATGAAGCCACTCCTTTGGCCAAAGCCTTGCCCGCTTGATACGCTTCAACGGCCACGATAACGATTCCATCTATTGTCATATTTGCGAACGGATCAACGGCGGACAATATCTCTCCTTGAATTTTGTGCGCCAAGGTAAGTTTAGGCGGAGCCAGACAAGGACTTTCTTTGCTTTGAACATTATTTTCCGCCAATCGGCCTAGCGTTTCCCGGATGTCGGAAATGATCTCTTTGCCTCTATATTTAAGATACACGCCGGAAAAATTATGTCCTTTGAAATCATCGCCTTTCGTTAAAACAATGCTTGTGTTCGGCGCCATTATTTTTTTGAAAGGGAAAAGTCCCACGAGGTCAACGATGACTTTATCCGTGTCGGAAGTTAGCCACTTCCCTTTTCCGGCGACTCTTCCGGCGGGAGTGGCGACGGCATAAACGCCGATTGATTCTTGGGGAACGCCACCGTCTTTTCCGGCCACGCTGTCATAAAAGCTGTTGGCATAAAAATTGCCCTGGGAGTGGGCAACGAGGAGGAGCTTTTGAGTTTTGACTTTTTCGCTGGCATCTTTGAGCATTTCCACTAGATCATAATCCTTGACCGCCTCATAATCAAAAATCTTTTGATAAAAAGACATCGTCAAGTCGCCAAGACCGGCGATGTGAGAGGGGTTGAGAAGGTATTGATAGTCAATTTTTTCGCCATTATATGTATCCTTTAGTTCGGCTTTTAAAAATCTTTGGTTATTTCTTGCCTCTTCCTCATCGGTAAAAATACCATTGATGGCAGAAACAGTATATCCTGTTTTTTGACATAATTCAGATGACTTATCAGCAAAAACCGTATAATGCACCGTTATTGAAAAAATTCCCGCAAAAATAATCAAGATTATTTTTTTCATAATTAATCAGCTAATGAAAGTAGTTCAATATCGCAACTTATTGAATCATCTATTCTCCCACTTTTTAAATAAGAATAAAAATGTTTATGGGCCGTTTTTCTTTCCTCTGTATTAAATTGTTTGTCAGATATGAATTTACCATATTTTTCAATAGCAACAAAAACACTACTTTCTCCGTCACCAGGAATAATTTTTGCCACACAAAAAAATGCACGATCTTGTTTATTTGCTATTTCTCCTACCACCCCTACATTCACCACCGTCTGTATCGCCTCCATCTGCAATGCCAGCGCGTATTGAAGCAACACCGCCCTTGTTTTGGCCGAATCGGGATAGGCTTTAAAAATAGCCAACTCTACATCGTCGCGAATGCCGTTTTCGTTGGCGTCAACGCCTTGAATTGTTTTATCCGCTTCGGCGCCCGGGTCCGGCGGCAAATTCTTCCCTATCACGTCATCCATCGTCAGTTTGGTGTTATGAATCTTAGCCACTTGCTCGTTGGTTTTGTCCAAATTATAGAAATGAAACATCCGAATAATCACCAAGACAAAATAAAAAACCGCCAATGTTCCAAAAACAATCAGCGGTATCTTATATCTCTTTTTCATAGCCATATTTTACCACATCAACCAACACCAACAAAACCTTTCCTGTGCATAACTTTTTACATCAACCAATATCAAGGTTCAACCTTGATATTGGTATTATTGAACAAGAGCCAATAATTTATAAAGCTTTCAAAATCTTTTTCGGTTGAAAAGTATTCAGGAAAAACATTTTTATTAAGTATTTTAGACTCCGACCTTTTACCATTATTTCTCGCTTTCATTGTGTAATCCAAATAACTTGAAAACGAGTACCCGTTTAGGAACAGCTTGGCCTCAACGCTATTCCTTATCCCCTCTTCTTTCCACACCGGGTTGATCAATTTAATTGGATTCAAGTGTATGTAGGCAAAAAGATATTTTAAATGCTCATCACTATCAGCATGAACTGATTTAAATGTTCCTTCAAACAATCTTCCTGTTCTTTCATATCTTTTATTAAAGTACATAGAATATCCAGTTGAAATCTTCTTCATGAACTCGCTAATTCCTCCCGCCCTTTTCTCTTTTATTAATAAATGAAAATGATTCGGCATCAAACAGTAGGTTCCTATGTCAACCAGTGTTTCTTTTCTTTCCAAATTTATTATGTCTCTTAAAAACTTTCCTTGTTCTCTAAGATTACTTATATGCACAGCTTCGATGTTGTTAGAAATGTAAAGCAAAACAATAAATCTTAAATAATCCGCCTTATCCAGAAAAATATCTCTTTTCTCGGTGCCACGATTATAAATGTGATAATATTCGCCTGTTGAAAATGGTAATATTCTGCTCATATATTAATATCAAGGTTGAACCTTGATATTAATTAAGAGGTTTTTGAGGTCGGAAGAGGTGGAGGGGTTGGCGGCGATGCCTTGTTCCAAAATGGCGCGGGCTTTGGCTGTGTCTTTGGCAAAATATCTGTAAAAATCAAAGAAGTTGCGGTAAATGTAAATGGCCGACGGGTCATTTACTATGGCCTTTTTGTAATTTTCTTCCGCTTTCTCATTGTCTTTGAGATAGTAGGCGTAAAGTTCGCCGAGATTGTTGAAAGATATTGAGTTTTGAGGTCGAATAACGCTGGCATATTCCCAAACTTCTTTGGCACCTTCGTAATCGCCTATTGTCTTGCGATACACTCCCAGCACCAGCCAGTTTTCCAGATTATCGCTGTCTTTTTTTAGCTGGCTTGATAAATCTTGGATTTTGTCAGTGGCAATTCTCTTAGCCTCTTCGTTCATATCGGCCGTTATTTTTATTTCTTTGTTTAAATCAGGCAAAGAAGCATTGACCGTCGGCTTATTGTTTGTAATGACGACAGGTTCTATCTTAACGCCTTTTTGCGTTTTGGGGGACAGTTTTTTATAAAAATAAAAGCCGAGTCCTCCGCAAACTAATAAAACAAAAACAATAAAAAGTATTTTTTTCATATTTATTATGTTAACAAAAAACTTTCATCTATTCAATACTTAAATACAAAATGTTCCCCTTAATTTTGCTATCGCCTAATTAAGGGGAACATTTGAAAACTTAGAAAATACAAAAACCCTCCGACATAAAGTCGGAGGGTTTTTGCTAACCTCCCCTAATTAGCCTTTCAGCCGATTAAGGGACACAAGATGGTTATTACTTGGAGATTGTGACTGTGTCGATGTTGGTCAACCCTGAAACTCCGTATCCGTTTGTCCAGTCAACATGAGTCGCCGTAGATGATGTGGTGGCATTAGGCGACCAGATAAGCTTGCTTGAGCTTATGCCGGCAGCTGTGCCCATCAAAGTAGTTGCCAATGACGGATAAGCGGTGTCGGCGGTTATCTTGGTTGAAACTGAACCGGAGAAAGTGCCTGTACCCGCTGTTAAGGTAACAGTGGCGACTACTCTAAAGTAATAGGTTGAACCGGCCGGAATCTGGAGAATCGAGGACAAGGCCGCGACATTATCTCCACTGTTTGCCAATCCGGTTATATCAGCCACAACTTGACCGGCAGTATAAGAACCAGAAACTGCGGTGGAGAATGAGGAATCGGTGTAAGCATAGACTTTCAGGGTGGTAACGGTGGTCGTGCCGGAAACATTGCTTCCGGAAGAGGTGGCAACATTAATGTTTAATGTGTGCAAGCCAATTCCGTTTTCTGTGGAAGGATTAGCGCTGACACTAAATCTGTACAAGTCCATTGTTCCGGTAACCAAAGTGGTGGATGGGACAGAAATCTTGGCAAATACAGGGTATGACCTAAACATTCTCGCTCCGGAAAATGCCGTCGCAGCGGAAGTTGAATTGATAGTCACACCGCTGGACTGGCCTGTGCCTTGAGCGTTGTTTGATCCAATGTAATCAATGGCGATGACTGCGCCGTTGCTACCTGGTTCTGACGCGCCAACTTTGGTTAGATTTGCTTTAAGTGTCAACAATTTGTCGCCGTCTTTCGGAACAATGAAATCAGAAGACAAAGTTGAAGTTCCGGTCGCGCCGGTGAAAACCAGCGAACCAACTTGAGTAGAACCGTCCCACAAAGTGACTTGAGTCAAATCGGAAACTGTGGTGGAAGCCGTGGTAGTAAGCTTCAAACCGAGCTTGGTGAGCTTAATGGCCTCGTTGGCGGCGCTGAACTTAAACACACCGATAGTTGCGTTGCTGTTGGCCGCGACCAATCCGTAGCTCGGAGCTGAAGAATCGGCGGCGACTGTCAATGAACCGTTGGCCGTTAAAGCCATCGCTTGACCGGCTGAATCATTTTCCGTCGGATCAACGCTCTGTCCTGAAGTTACTCCGGTGATTGTCGGCGTGGAGCTACTGTCATAACCCCATCGGTAAGTGCCCGTCGCTCCGGCGACAATATTGCATTTGAGCGCCAGAACTTTCGTCATGTTTTTGCTGACTGTCAAAGCGGTGTCAAGCGTGAAGGAAGTTGAAGAACCGGCGGCCGTCGGATTAACGACATTAGAACCGGTGTTCAAAGCCGTTGAACCATCGTAAAGAATACAATTGTTGACATTGGTCGCTGTGCCGCCGCCAGTATTATATTCCAACGGAATGGTCGTGAACTTAATGTCTTCACCGGAAGAATTAGCGTCAAAGATGTAATTGGCAAAAGTTAATCCTTGAATTCCGGAAACAACTGTCTGCGCCACCGGATTGGTGGAAACGCTGATAGCCAAAGTCGCCGATTTCACTGTCATCGTATTGCCGGTTATCACTGAAGAAGTGATAGAAGTTCCGGAAATGGAATTGCCTGTCGTTTGGCCGGTAACATTTGACCAGTTGGATGAAGGCGTGGTGGAAGCGACGATCGTTTGATCGTTAACAAAATTCGTTCCCAGTTTGCCTTTCAAAGTGTAGGTCTTAACGCCTATCGGGAAAGTAACCGTGTCGCTGAAAGTTACCGAACCGTAATCAAGGTCGGTTCCTGAACCGTCAGCCGGACCGGCTACTATGCTTCCATTCTCGTCATAGAGAGAAATGTTGGTTATATCCTCAACATCTCCAGCTCCGCTGGAAAGCTGGAATCGGAAAACCAGGTTATTGGCCGAGATCGACTCGCCTTTAACTTCTACTGTGAAGCCACCAAGTGTTTGGTTAGCCACATTCTCCGCGATATTTGTCGCGGCGACTGAAGTGGCTTTGGTCACGGTAATCGTTCCAGAAGAAACTGTAACCTGTGAAGCGTCGTACCAAGGATTGGTGCTTAAGAATTCCGATTCGTCGGCTGTTGAGTCATCGTCAGCCGAACCGTTCGGAGGCGTAACGCCGTATCCGTAGGTTTCTCCGCTCACATTGACATCGGTATTTTTGTAAATATCAAAGTCAATTGTTCGGCCTGAACCTCCGACAATGTCTCCTTTGATGGACATTTCAACGAAACCTCCTTTGTCAACCGTCAAGCCGCTGGCGAAGGTTGAAGTGTAATACTTGCCGTCGGAAGAAACTGCCGTGTCGTAAGCGGTGCCGTCAATATATGTTTTGACATTGGCCAAATCAGCTGATCCAACTGAACCTGACTGATTCCATCTGATTGAATGGACTTTTATTTTCTCGGCTGAACCGGCGGTGAATTTAACAGCGCTGAAAGTATAGCCTGTCGTGCCAACCGGTTTGGAAGGGTTGGTTCGCGGATCAACGGAACCAACAGCGTTAGTCACGCTGCCGATTGTCAACGAATTGTTGATCGTGTGTCCGGCTCCCGATATCGGAAGCAAACCGCTGACTGTGGCTGAAGTCGTAACTCCAGTTACGGAAAGATAAGCGACTTGTCCGGCGTAGCTGGTCTGGTCGGAAGCCATATTGCCACCGACAGTAAAGGTCTTGCTGGCACCGGCTTTTATTGTAACCGTGTCGCCGACTGTCGCTTTGTGGTCGGAATTGAAAGTTTTGGCGATGCCGAGCTGTGTTCCGGTTTCGTCCAAAAGGACAACTCCGGCGAAAGCGGCATCGTTAGCCAAACCTGTTCTCTCCACCGTGATGCCCGTGACAGTCACATCTTGCGCGCCGGCTGTCAAAGTGACTTTGGTGAAAGGAAGTCTGGCCGCGCTCTTGACTGCCAAAGTGGCGGCCGGTTGTGTGGCGGCTGTTATCGTCAAGCCTTCGCCTGTGGCGGCCACCGAACTCGCCGATGAGGCGGCTGATGAAGCCGAACTGGCGGCGGCTGTCGCCGTCATACTGTCATACTTGGCTCGCGATATTGAGCCGAAGTATCCGACGGCCGGAGAAACTCCGTTGGCCGATTGCCAAGAAGCGGCGGCGGCTTTGGTGAGCGAACCGAAGTATCCGGTCGCGTTGACCGAAAGATGTCCGGCGCCTTTCAAATAATTCTGAAGGCAAGTGACATCATCGCCTCTTGACCCGACGGTCAAGGAACGAGTGAACGAGCACTTGTCCGCTGTTGAAACGGACGAACCTTGCAATGTCAAAAGTTGAGCTTGCAACACGGCTATCTGGGCCAACAGCTCGTCAATGGTAACGGCCGAGGCGGTCAAAGGAGCGACTAAAGCTCCAAACGACAACCAGGCGGCAGTCGCCAAACCAACGATAGCTGATGTTGTTTTGCCAACTTTATTGGTCTTAAATCTATTCATAATGTTTTTAATCTTTTAATTTACTTCTTGCGCGAATAAAATTTGATTTCGACAAAACCAAACGCTTCGCGCAAATAACTGATAATCTTATTAATCTTTTCTCTGTCAATTTGCAATGTAAATTTTTCTTTCGGAAAATCCGTAAATATTTTCCTAATCATTCTTAACTTTCACAATTATTTTATTTTCAAAGTTCGGTCCGCGCGGCCGTTCAACAATAAAAATCTCCGCTAAATTTTTCTCCGCTTCCAATCATTATATCCCGCCAATATCGTAACGCAAACGGATATGTGGATAACTCCGGAATTATTCCGGAATTTATATGTTAAATGCGGGATTTAACGCTTATTTATAGCAGAAAAAATGGCTAAATCCATCAGGTTTCAATACTAGCTTATTTAGCCTTGCAAGTCAACGAAAAAGCTCCGAAAATCAAATTTTGGAAAATCGCCTAGCCCCACCTTCGTAGACTCGGGCGGCCGACCCCGCCTACGATTTTCAAAATTTATTTTCTGCGCTTTTTACTGCATTATTTCGTATTTTCGCCATCTTTTGTCACCGATGGCCGAGATTTTTCCTATTTTTACCAAATCAAGCAAATCTCTCTGGATTGATTTCTCGCTGGTTTCTCCGTTGAAAATAACGGCGATTTCGTTGACGCTTTTAGCCGGCCCGTTTTTGAGAAAATCAAGCACTTTGCCTTTTCGGCTTTGCGGATTGATTTCTTTGGTGTTTACTCCGCTGTTTATATCATTTATCTCGTTTGCGGCGCTATAAATTTGGCTTTTTTGGGGCAATCTTTTCTCGTCGACACCGGACTTCGACGAGCTTTCTCGTCGAAGTCCGGTGTCGATGGCCAGTTCCAAAAGGATTTTTGAGTCATAGGCGATGTCCGTCTTCTTCCCTTCCACGAAGTTTTTCAAAAACAAATATTCTCTTTTTAAAATTTCAAAATTTAAATTGGAAACGCAAACGCCGGAGGAAACCAATTCCAGCGATTTGATGATTTGGGCGAAATTTTTTAACGAGTTGTCCAATAGACTGTCTTTATCTTTTACATTTTTAACGGACACTAAATCGTCGTAAAGATTTAAGGCCTTGTCCCTTAGTGTCCATTTGAGAGGTTCTTTGTCAGACAACAAATCAGTAACCCGATACAAGGCGGCGGTCAGCTTTTGTATTCTGTCCGTTACATAACCGTATATGTCTTTTATGTTGTCCATAAGATTGTTTTATTTTGTCCTTTACAAACAGTTTCTCTTTAATGTCTGTTATAAACATAATAACGGACACAAATTAAAAATCAACCTCCCAATAATGATTTTTTGAGTTTTGGGCTTGACGGCGGTATAATTAACGGCAACAACATCTAAATGGCCAAGAAAAATAAAAAAGAAAACAACGATTCTTCTCCTAAAATAAAACTTTACCCGCCGAAGAGGCGGATGCTCGGGGAATTAAGGAGCGAAACCAAGCATTCCATCTTCGCCGTCGGCGCTTTCGTCCTCGGCTTGATATTCATCTTGTCCTATTTTGACAAAGCCGGCGTCGCGGGAACGCTGATAGACAAGATATTCGGTTCTCTTTTCGGCAACGGCTTTTTCCTTCTTCCTCTGGTTTTGTTCTTCGCCTCGTTTTCCTTGTTTTACTCCATTAGGCCGAACATCGTCAGCCACACGATAATCGGAACATTGATTTTTCTTTTAAGCAGTCTCGGAGCGTTCTCCGCCATTTGGGGCAATTACGCCGGAGGCTACATCGGCTACTTCGTTTCTCTGCCTCTCTTAAGGTTTTTTGATTTTTCGGTCAGCCTTATCTCCCTTGTCGGCATAGCCATAGTTTCCATTCTGATAATGCTCAATATGCCCTTGGCCATAAAATCTTTGTGGAGAAAAAATAAAGAGGAAAAGGATGTGGAAGTTCATATCAACCAAATGAATTCTGTTGATGACGAAAAAACAAACAAAGAGGAGCGAGAAAAAACGGAAGAAAAAATCAAAAAAGAAACCGGCGGCAAAAAAGAGGGAAGTCGGACCAAAAAAGAAGAAGAAGACCTCCCGGAAATGAAGATGGATTTGAAAAAGAGCCGCTCCGATTTCGTCCCTCCCCCGCTCAGCCTGCTTGAAAGCGACCGGGGCAAGCCTTCCAGTGGCGACATCAAAGCCAACGCCAACATCATAAAAAGAACTCTGCAAAATTTCGGCATTGATGTGGAGATGGGCGAGATAAATATCGGGCCGTCCGTGACCCAATACACTCTCAAACCGGCGGAAGGCGTAAAACTGTCCCGAATTATCGGCCTGCAAAACGACCTTTCTCTGGCTTTGGCGGCTCATCCTTTAAGAATAGAAGCTCCGATTCCGGGAAGGTCTTTAGTGGGCATTGAGATGCCCAACAGCGCGAAAACGACTTTAGGCTTGGCCAGTTTGTTCAAAGAAGAAGGTTACGCCAAGTCGGACTTGCCCTTGATTGTTTCTTTGGGCCGGGATGTCGCCGGAAAAGCCCTTTTTGCCAATGTGGCCAAAATGCCCCACTTGCTGGTCGCCGGAGCGACGGGCAGCGGCAAATCTATTTATATCCACTCATTCATAACCAGCCTTCTTTACCGCAATCCGCCGGAATCATTGAGATTTATAATGATAGACCCGAAAAGAGTGGAGCTGACGGTTTATAATGATATTCCTCATATGCTCACTCCGACTATAATAGAAACAAAAAAAGCCATCATTACTTTGAAATGGCTGGCCAAAGAAATGGAAAGGAGATATGGAGTTCTTCTTTCCGCCGGCGTGAGAGACATTCTTTCCTACCACAAAGAAAAGAAAGAAAGCAATCCGCCGATGCCATTTTTGATTGTCATTATAGACGAATTGGCCGACCTTATGTCCACCTACCCCCGAGAAGTGGAGGCTTCCGTCGTCCGGCTGGCGCAGATGTCCCGAGCTGTCGGCATCCATTTGATCTTGTCCACCCAGCGGCCGTCGGTGGAAGTCATCACCGGACTGATCAAAGCCAATATCACCAGCCGCATCGCTTTGCAAGTCGCAAGCCAAATTGACTCGCGAACCATCATTGATATGGCCGGCGCGGAAAAACTTCTCGGCCATGGCGATATGCTCTATTTGGCGGGAGACACCGGCAAACCCCGAAGAATCCAGGGGCCTTACATCTCGGAACAAGAAGTAAAGAAAGTGGTTAATTATATCGCCGATCAATATAAAAATGTTGATTTTGAAGATATGGGTCCGGCGCTGGAACAAAGCGGCGGAAGCGCCAAAGGGCAAAGCGCCTTCGCCTCGGCGAACAAACTTGAAATAAATTTTGACGAAGCCGAGGACGAGCTGGACGACGAACTTTACGAAGAAGCCCGCCAGACGGTCATTGAAGCCGGCAAAGCCTCCACTTCCTATCTCCAAAGGAAACTGAAAATCGGTTACGCCCGAGCGGCCCGCCTGGTAGATATGCTGGAAGAAAGAGGCGTGGTCGGACAAGGAGAAGGGGCCAGAGCCAGACAAGTGCTGATAGTAAACGAAAGCAATTTGCCGGAAAACGCTTTGGAAGCTGAAGCCGACAAGTTGTTGGGAGAAACAAAAGAAAAATCCGAGACAAATTAGAAATTAGGAATTAAAAATTAGAAATTAAAACAGTGGTTATTCTAAAAAAAACAAAAATCTTAACCGGCATCGGAATCGTGATTTTGCTTTTGCTGTCTTTTGGCGTTTACGGTCTGTATAAAGCCAAAGCTTTTTTGGAAGGCCCCCGCATCACCATAGAATCTCCCCTGAACGGCCAGAGTTTGGGAGAATCTTTCACCGAAATAACCGGAAAAACCTCCAATGTTTCCAGTCTGTTTTTAAACGGCCGGCAGATTTTCACCGACAAAGATGGCGGATTTAAAGGCGATTTGCTGTTGGCCGAAGGCTACAATATAATAGAAGTGTCCGGCGCGGATAAATTCGGCCGAGCGACGAAAGAAAAACTGGAACTGGTTTTTAACAAATAATAAGAATCTTGAACTGCGAAATAATATCACTTGCTCAGCTCGCATAATTTTCTGCTGAAAATTTGCTCTACTCGCGCCGCCGCGCTCCGTAAGGCGTCGCAAATGATATTATTTCGCAATTCAAGATAAATTCATAAACTTATGTATAAAAAAGAACAACCGAAGCCAAAAGAAAGAAACATCGGCGTAGAAAACGCCCTAAGAGACATAAAAACAAAATTCGGCGACGGCTCCATAATGAAGCTGGGCGAAGCGCCAAAAGTGGATGTGGATGTGGTGCCGTCCGGCTCTTTGAGTTTGGATATCGCCTTGGGCGTCGGTGGCGTGCCCCGCGGGAGAATAATAGAAATTTACGGCCCGGAGTCTTCCGGTAAAACCACCTTGGCTTTGAACATCGTCTCTCAAGCCCAGAAAAAAGGTGGTGTTTGCGCCTTCATTGACGCCGAACACGCCCTTGATCCGGAATACGCCAAAAAATTGGGGGTAAAAATTGACGACTTGCTTATTTCCCAGCCGGACACGGGCGAACAAGCTTTGGAAATCACGGAAAGTCTGGTGCGTTCCGGCGGAATAGATGTCATCGTCATTGATTCGGTGGCCGCCCTTACGCCCAAAGCCGAAATTGAAGGCGAGATGGGGGCTTCTCATATGGGCCTTCAAGCCCGACTGATGTCGCAAGCCTTGAGAAAGCTGACCGCCATCACCGCCAAATCAAAAACAATCGTCGTCTTCATCAATCAAATCCGAATGCAAATCGGCGTTTTCTTCGGCAACCCGGAAACGACCACCGGCGGCAAAGCTTTGAAATTTTACTCCTCTGTCAGAATAGAAGTCAGAAAAGCGGCCCAGATAAAAAAGGGCGAAGAAGTCATCGGCAACAGAGTGAAAGTAAAGATAGTCAAAAATAAGGTGGCGGCCCCTTTCCGAACGGCCGAATTTGACATCATTTTCAACGAAGGAATTTCCTACACCGGCGATATTTTGAATTTGGGGGAAAAATACGGAATTATAAAAAAATCCGGCGCTTCTTATTCCTATGACGGAACCAGTCTCGGCCGAGGCTACGACGCCGCCAAGACATTTCTTGTGGAAAATCCGAAAGTCACCAAGGAGCTGGAAACCAAAATCAAAGAAGCGGCCAAAAAAGCTGTCCAATAAAAATTGGGGTTGTCAGAAGACAACCCCAACGCTACACCTTAACCTTTTTATTTTCACCTCCTTTCCGGAGGGCCATGCTATGGCCGTTATTCTTTGATTATTTTTTTGTTGTCAATACCGCCAGCAAACGGCAACCTGCCTATAAAAAGAAAAAACTTTGCAACTAAAAACAACAACCGAAAAAAACTATTTAAAAGCAAGACGACATTACTTTCAAAGTGTGGCCTTCCAGCACCATAAACAATTTTTCTTTCCATAATCCCCTCCTCCTTTAAGGTTTGGCAAAAAGGTTTATAAGATTTTAAAACAACTGTTTCTAAAATAATAATATAAAAACCTGCGTCAAAAAGCAAGAAGTTCCGACCAATCTAATGTCAAGGCGAGACCTTGACATTACCCCTCTATCACAATTCCCATGCTTCTAGCCGTGCCTTCTATTATCTTCATAGCGGCATCCACGTTGTTGGCGTTGAGGTCTTCCATTTTTCTTTCGGCTATTTCTTTGAGCTTGGCTCTCGTTATCTTGCCCGCTTTGCTCACCGGAGTCTTGCCGGAACCTTTTTCCACACCGGCGGCTTTTCTCAACAAGTCGGAGGCCGGCGGCGTTTTCATTTTGAAAGTGAAAGTTCGGTCTTCGTAGACGCTTATTTCCACCGGAATAATGTCCGCGCCTTTTTCTCTGGTGGCTTCGTTGAATTTACTGACGAAATCGCCGATATTGACTCCATGTTGGCCGAGCGCCGGACCGATCGGAGGAGCCGGATTGGCTTTGCCGGCCGGAATCTGCAATTTTACCACTGTTTTTATTTTCTTTGCCATATGTTTTAATCTAAAAAATAAAATCTCAAATCTCAAATCTTTTTCACCTGCAAATAATCTATTTCTACGGGAGTTTCCCGCCCGAACATTGATATCAAAATTTTTATTTTGCCCTTCTCCTCGTCTATGGCGTTTATCGCCCCTTCAAAATCCTTGAACGGACCTTCATTTATTCTTACCACATCGCCCGCCTTCACATCCATTTTATATTTCGGCTCAGCCACGCCCATTCTCTCAAAAAGCGTATCCACTTCTTTCTTGTCCAAAGGAACGGGAGTCGTTCCCGCGCCGACGAATCCGGTAACCCTGGGGGTGTTTCTTACGACATACCAGGAATTGTCGGTGACAATCATATCCACTAAAACATAGCCGGGATATATTCTTTCTTCAACAGTTTTTCTTTTCCCGCCGACTATTTTTATCTTTTTTTCCGTAGGAACGACGGCGCTGAAAATCTTGTCCCCTATGTCCAAAGATTCAATTCTCTGTTTCAAATTCCTAACTACGGCGTCCTCATAACCGGCGTAAGTATGAACGGCGTACCAATTTCTTCCGGCTTGGACTTTTTGCTTTGTCATATTTTACAACACGAATTTTCCCAATAAATAAGCGAAGAGCATATCAAAAGCTCCCAAAAATATCGCCGCGCCGACAGAAGCGACTATAACCAGCAAGGTGTAATTAACGGCCTGCTTTTTGGTCGGCCATTTGACGCCCTTCATCTCAATCTTGGTTTCTTTTATGTAATTTGCGAGTTTGTTGAACATTTTTGTTTCCCCTCTTAAAAAAGCCCCTTTCGGGCTTATTAATTGTATAATATATCTTTAAGCGCAAAAGTCAAATCGGTGCATAACCCCACCCATTTTTGCACTCGGCTGGTAATTTAGACACATAATACTTGGAATCGGTTAATACCTCAAGCGGTGTCATTTTGTTCTTGAACGCATAGTGGACTCTTTTGGTATTGTAGAAG
>Ga0209211_10001212_pt1 | contig 49965 bp, 60 predicted proteins | sample RifGroA2_FD_183992 | JGI IMG/M metagenome (GOLD analysis project Ga0209211, IMG submission 183992) | Groundwater microbial communities from Rifle, Colorado, USA - Groundwater A2 (SPAdes) (version 2) | ecosystem: Environmental > Aquatic > Deep subsurface > Groundwater | place: Rifle, Colorado...
GGGAAGTCGAACGTGAATGAAGGAGGGCAAGTTCATTAATTTGGTGGCTGTAGCTCATCTGGCAGAGCGTCTCCCTGTGGAGGAGAAGGTAGCGGGTTCGAGCCCCGTCAGTCACCCCAAGAAATTTAGCCTCAGGTAAATATATCGAACTATTATTACCCAAAACCGTACTCGAACCTCTGGTATAATCAGTTTATGCATAATCATGCACCCGAAAATTACGAATGTCCCTTTTGTATCTTAAGTAAAGGTGGAGAGACAGAATATAACTCTCAGAATGATATTGTTTATCAAGACGAGAACTCAATAGCCTTTGTTTCTCCCAAGTGGTGGATTAATAATCCAGCCAACGTCCTTGTAATCCCAAAAAAGCATTATGAAAACATATATGAAATACCTGATGACGTTCTTGCTGATGTCTATAAGTCAGCTAAAAAGATTGCAATTGCCATAAAAGAATCATATCCAAGTGACGGAACTTCTATGAGACAGCATAACGAGCCAGACGGTGAACAAGATGTCTGGCATTTTCATGTGCATGTATTTCCAAGATACAAGAATGACAAGCTATACCAAAATCATGACAAGAAAAGATTTGTTGAAAAAGAAGAAAAACGACAATACGTTGAGAAGTTAAAAGAATTTCTATCTAAAGACTAGCATAGGATTGTTGGTAGAAAAGTATTTCGTCTTGTTTTAGTTGACTAAAGTAAGTCCGAACATCATTCGGTAGGCTACCCCAATTAATTTATCATCAAATTTTAATACCACTACGTACTAGCTTTTAGCTTATCTACTTCAATAAGTAATTGCTCAAGAAAACGCTTGTATTCTTCTGTTATCCCCTTTTTTGATAAATCATTTGTTAGAGTATCTTTTATAAACTCTAAATATGAATCTGTTTGTGGGTGAGACGTTCCGAATATTCCGTATTTATTCGTTATAGCATCTATAAGACCTCCAAGGGTTGAAACATTTTTTCGCTGATCTTCACTAAGTGCTTTTAGGTCTAGAGTGTCTAGACATGAAGGGATTATGGGATAATTATGATCTATACTTTTCCTCAAATTTACTACATCTATAATTTCTGCAACGCCATCTTTATCATTCCAAGAAACTTCTCTTAATATCATTCTTGTTTCTTCTGCAAACTGTCTTTGAAATTGAACTTGTTCTTCATCAGTCAAATCAAAAAAACTGCGTAATCCTTTATGTGGCTGGTCAAATATCTCTATGCCTTTTGCTTCACAGTAATGGAGTAAAATTTCTCTCACGTCATCCAATGAATACATTTGCGTTAAAGGATTATAAATAGGTCTTCTAAAAATCATTAATCCTCCAGGATAAGCCAGAATAAGTTGACTATCATCTTTGGTAGTTAATGCAAGGTCAGAAAATGACGGTGTATTAACAAATGGCTTTTTAGACGGATGTGTATGAAAATATAATTTGGTATCTCTCTTTTCTTGAGTATCCTGCTCCTCAGCGTGAGGTTGTTCTCTAGCTCCAGTTGAAACGACTATATTTTCATCTCTTTGTAATAACTGAAATTCAAAGGGAAATTCTGTTAACTCTTTTATATCTTCTGGTGAAATAGGAAATATAGCCACTGGAATCTCAAATTCATAAAATTCTTTATCAGGATCAAATTTAGATGTTTTTAAAAAGTTTATAAAGTCCCTTAACGTTTGAGGTGTTGTTCCCTCAGATTCGATCTGAAGTCTTGTTCTTTTGAATCTATAAGTTTCAGGATCTGATTCCATTACGCTTTTTTCTCGGACCTCTTGAGTTTGTGTTTCGTGATCTATTTCTGTATTTGCGTCTTGCATATAAGTCATTTTACCAGAATCTTCTTTGTTTACCAAAGAGCTTTACTCAATGGTTACGCATTTAGTGCTATAATCAGGAATTATATTTAGAGGCACGAATTCCTTAAGCTGGGTAAGAACTGTGTTTGCCCAGTCACCCTCATTCCAAATTATAAATATATTGAGGAGGTGAGATTATGGCTACTAAACAAAAAACCAAAACAACCACCGAGCAAATTAAAGGAACAGGAGATCAGGTCATTAAAAAAGTCAAAGAACTGGTTAAGGAAGGAAATGTCCGCAAAATTATGATTAAAGATAAAAATGGAAAATCTATTGCAGAGTTTCCGTTGACGATAGGCGTCATTGGTACGGCACTAGTACCCATTCTGGCAGCCGTTGGTGCGATTATTGCTCTCGTTGCAGAGTGTACGATTACGATAGAGAAGGAAAAGTGAGCGATGCGAATAATGCGAATCGACATGCGAATGATACGAATTTTGTTGTATAATTTGTAATTATCGATTGATTTTTATATGGACAACAATCCACAACATCTCGATGAAGCGTTTGAAGAGGTCTGCCGGGAAATTACCGAGCTTTTTATCAAAAAACATCAGGATTATGGAAAAGAAAACATTCTTGAGATGGAAGAATTGGGAATCGCCTTTCGAACGAGCGAGAAAATTGCACGCCTGAAAAATTTACTTCGCGAAAATAAAGAACCCTCTAGTGAATCCCTTGAAGAGACGTGGAAAGATATTGCCGTATATGCAATAATTGCGATTCTATTCAGAAGAGGTTTGTTTCAAAAGTTAGACATGAAATAGGAGAATTAATCAATTCAACCCTTGACAATTATTTTCTCACATGCGATAAATAATATCTTATGAATGACGACAAAACGCTAAACGATCAAATGGCTGAAGATGTAAAGAGCGTTGCTGTCTCAGCTACTCAGCAGATTGATTATCTAGTAAAACAAATGTCCGCAGATCTGGATAAACTCGGCGATCAAATTAAAGAACAGCGGCAGATGGTGACTGATGCGTTTAAAAACGACAGCCGCTACCAAGAAATGAATGAGAAGATTAAAGATTTAAATAAACAGCGTCAGGTCATTCAGAAAGAACTTTCCGGAAATGAAGCGGTACAGAGAGCAAAGAAAGAACTTGATGAACTAAATAATCAGAGAAAAGCGTTAATGAGCAAACTGTCGGAATATTTGAAACAATATGTCGAACAGTTTAACTCCCGAACACTTAAGGATCTTGAAGGTAATTTGAAGGAAATTATCACACAGTATAAGTTGGTACGACAGAGAAAGATGGAATAATTTTGTAGTGCCAATTATTAATCGGCTATATTTAGTCGCATAGTATGCGGCACTACGTATTCTTAAAATCCAAAGCAAAAGAGTTAATACAGTATCCTAACCCCGTACACTCTTTTCCATCGGGTGTAAGTTTTCTCTGAGTAAGGCTTGAATCGCTCATACCATTTACCAAAAAATTATTTTCTTTTTTGGCTTCGACTTGCTTTTTTTACAGCTTTTTGGTCACTCTCGAGCACTGCACCGAGTGCGAGACCTACTGCTGCACCAACGGCCAGCCCGACCGTCAGATTTGCAAGATTTGTACCAACTACTGCACCGATGACTACTCCTAATGCAATAGATAAGCCTCTTGTGTATTCGTTATGAACTTTCATAGGCAGTTTAATAATTAATACGTTTAGTATAGAGAGAAATCAAATACGATGTCAAGGGGGAAAATCGTCACCCAAACACCGCACGGAAGTACGGGATCCTCTTCCTCATAACAACCACCGCAAAAGAAACAATACTGACTATTCCTAACTTGAAGAGCACATACAGCCACATAGGTGATGGAACTGATTCGGGAACTATGCCATACCAGTAGTCAAACAAGTTTATAACAAGCATATGAGTAAGATAAATTCCGAATATCATCGATGCGAGAAAACGTACAGAATTTGTTGCAAATTTGCTTTTTGAAAGTTTCTCAATACTTATATTTCGCATCAGATATAGAAAACTTATGATGGTCATGACGATGATAAACGGGCTTCCGTATTGTCTCGGATAAGCACCGACATCGCCATTACTTGCCATTGCGGTAATGAACGCTAACGCTCCGTATACTACTATCATCCAAAATGACGTTGCGTATTTCAATACGACATCCTTAAAATAATAACCGGCTATATAGTAACAAATAAACGGCAGAAAAATAGTAATAATATTGTCTGCGGTTATGACATCAGCTTCATATGATATGGCGTTGATGCCGGAAAGAAGCAGCGTAAATCCAAAGGCGTTGTATAAAAGGTACGTATGCATTTTTCGTGATGTATTTTTAAGAAAAGCCAGTATATACGGCGTTACATAGTACAAGTCCAATATAATTGCTAAAAAGTACAGATGGCCAAGATTTACTCCGATTATTTTTTCGAATAACTGAAAAAGAGTCGGTGCTGTTTCAGAATTAAAATATGTCCATGCCAGCTCCACCATAACCCAAAATACAAACGGTATACCGACGCGCCACAAACGTTTACGATAAAATGTTTGGGGATCAAACGGTTTCGTAGGATCGAGGATTAAGAAGCCGCTGAGCATAATAAAAAGAGGAACTGACGTACGAAAAAACGTATTGATCAAATGTATGAGTTCCCAAGAAAATCCACGCGTTCCCATGGTTGGCGGATAGCCAATAAAGGGATCGGTCACGGGAATTAACACGACACCGAATCCGGCAAGTATTCGCACGACGTCTGCATTGATGTTATATTTTTTAGGAGTTTTCATGTAGGTGATTGTATACTCTACTATATACCATGAGAAAATTTTTCTATTTTATTATCCTTCTTGTCCTTGCCGGTGTGACACTCTACTATGTTTCTAAAGACACAACTCCTTCATCCAGCTTATTTTATGGTAAAAGAATAATTGAGAACTTTATACTCGCGACAAAAATTAAACCAGAGGATCGGGCGGATTACTATTCACAACTACTTGATGTTCGGCTCAAAGAACTTCAGACATTATACGATGATGAACAGTTTGATCTTATTATTTCGGCATCTCTGAGGTATTCAACGATTGCCGGCAGACTGACGGAAACTATTAAAACACACAACTTGACTGACCAGAGTCCTCACGTTAAAGAACAATTTAACCGTCACAAGCTCACGCTTCAATCCATGGCAGATAACTATACAGAGAAAGATGATCGTTGGAAATTTATTATTGATGCCAAGAATTATTTAGATATATATGAAAAAGAATTGCCGTAGTATCTAGGATATACATAAGGGTACGATTTCGATTTAAGTAACAGACGCAATCATAATTCATGGTTTTTTTGATCCTTTCAATAATAAAAATAGTGCCAGTAAAATCATGATAGAAGAAACCATGAGCGGTGTGATTACTGGCCCTACCCAGGCAGTAGGAATAAGAAAATATACATCTGGTTCAAAAAAGCCTGCCGGCCAGCCGGTGACAATCTTTAAAAAGATATAATAGAAAATGTCCCAAACACCAAATACCAGAAGGAAGTAGGCAAATTTCTCTTTTATAGTTTTCCCCGCAATAAAACTTAAAGTAGCCAACATGACTAAGGTAGATAGTTCTCTCCAACGTTCAAGCGACAAGAGCCATTGACTTTGAGTGATGAGGCTCGAAGCCGAGGATTTGAGGAACGTAATAAACCCCAATGTGAGAGCTATATCATCGGGCGTTATCTGTCGACCTATGGGTGTAACCCCAGATCCGAATAGTTGCCGCAAATAAATAACGACGATTGCTTCAAGAAGACCAAAGAAGATTCCAAAAAGAACAACAAACGTGATTTTTTGAAAATTCTTCATCATATTTACTCAAGTACTATTTAAAAACACCGAGTTCCGTCAGGTACCAGCGGCACCTGACTGCGTCAAATTCTGCTTCTGGCTTATTAGAAAGGGCGAAGCCAGGCGCAGAATTGTGCCTGGTTGGCACTTGTTGAATATGTAGGAACTTTTTATATATCTAATTTGATGTCAATAAATGCATCGTTTTCCATGTAGAAGTTAAATGCATTCAACAGATCATCATCGGTTATATTCTGTTTTTGTTGTTTTAGGTTAGAGACAATATCTTGAGCCGCTGCCATATTAAGAGCATACTTTAAATTGTTTTCTTGAGCCTGGATATATTGTGGATCCTGTGGATTTTCTCCCTCTACAAGACCATACCTAAACACAGAGCACAAAGTATATATAGCAAACGGTTTCTTTCCTTGGCACCATAAAGTAGTATCCCATTCAAAATTATTAGTATTTTTCAATATGTGGATTAAGCTTAAAAGTTGGTTATTCATCAGGAAAGTATATCAAAACGGTTCTTACATTGTGCACCTATCATACCACTGGGTTGGCTGGCGGTTTACAAAAAATAATTGCCATGATTTATCAATCATGGCAAAAACTGTCGGCTCGAACTTCTTTTTAAAGGATCGGCGGCTGTCCGCAAGTTTCAAAAAAGGCGGATTTGACGCGCTTGCCGCTCAGGCGCGAGCGCCAAGCGCTACCTCCCGATCTCTCTTCAATTCTTACTGGCTGCGGAGCTAGGATTCGAACCTAGAAAAACGGTTCCAAAGACCGTTGTGTTACCATTACACCACTCCGCAATGATATATAATTCCTTCAATCCATCCCTCTATTCTTCTATTTAAATCAGTGCTTTTTCTTACTCTAACTCTTAATAAACCAAAGTAAGTATCTGTACTCTTATTTTTCCGAACAGTGCGTATTTTCTCTTTCTTAAAGTATATTCTATCAAATTTTGACAACGGAAAGCTACAGTGATCCGACCAATACTTTTTAACAACTTCTAAGCGATTTTTATGTGATTCATGAATATAAATTTCAAATACTATATTTTCTTGTTTTATATGCAAGAATTCTAGTAACCAGAGCAAAAATATCCGAATCATAAATGGATCAGAATTGCTAAATATTATACCGGAATTATTAGCACCAGTCTTTTCTTTACTGCCTTCAGCCCAATAAAGTGCAGTCCCGAGAATCCATAATTCTTTTCTTGTCAGTTGTGTTATTTCGTTACTTGCTATAGTTTTGATTTGTATTGTTTTTCTTATTCTTTCCTGTTTTCTTATAAGGGCACCTCGTTTTGCTGATTGTAGTTTTAACTCTGTTATTCTCTGCTTTTGTCTCGTCGATAAGCCAACAGACCTTAACCATAACGAAAGTGTAGAACGTGATACGGGAGTTACCTTCAGAATCTCACTATACGTATAGCCTTGCAGCCTTAATTCTATAGCTTTTTCTCTTAATTCAATTTTCATCAAGCATAGATAAGTATATCTAATATAACATTGTGTGGTTTGATACCAATTTGTGGCTTTTTGTTCAAGGGAAACAAGAAGTCTAAGTGCGGGAGTATTTCCCAACCAATTCTGCTTGGTCAAGTATATGTCCTTCCATGGCACTTTCGAGCGCCTCGCGGTTTGCCCCCGCCGGAAGATCAAGCATCGTATCAAGTGCATATGCCTTAAAAACATATCGATGTTCACCTGAGGGAGGACAGGGACCACCCCATTTCATATTTCCAAAATCATTTACTCCGTGAAGTGCATCCTGAGGGGTACTATCCTCATCTATTTCATCAGTATCGAGTGGCATATTAAAAATGACCCAATGTGTCCAGGTACCGGCCGGTGCATCTGGATCAGTAACCGTCAGTGCAAGACTTTCTGTCTCTTCAGGAACTCCACCGATTGATAACGGTGGGTTTACGTTTTCTCCATCACACGTATACTGTGAAGGAATTTTTTGTTCGTTCTCAAATGAATCACTGGTTAAGTCCATAGATGCATTATCTTTTATGTCTTCCGATAAGTCAAGGTTTATCGACTCTTTTTTTATGAGAAAATCCAAGCGTTGACCGATCGGGGTCATAAAAAATATTCCGAGAAGTATGGCAATAATAACAATAACTATCCGTTTCACATTGAAGCTAGACATTATGAGCGGCGAATGGGATTCGCACCCACGACCTTCTCCTTGGCAAGGAGACGTTCTACTCCTGAACTACCGCCGCAGTTATTAGTAGTACATTGTACTAAATCTTTGCCTCAAACTCAATGAGCTGGTAAGAATGTTATTTCTTCAATCTGTCGTATACAACTTGTTCATTTCTGGATTTCTTTTTCTTCATCATAATATACTCTGCTTCATTATCTTTGCCGCAGAGAATCGTCTTTACATAGAAAAATCCCGCTTTTTCATAGACACGGATGGCCGATCGATTATCCGGTTCAGGGCCGACAACACACTGATCAATATCTTCTTTGGTAAAAACGACGTCTTTCAAAAACTGATTAACAATATCTTTCCCCAATCCCTTATGAATATAATTACGATCGCCAATAAACATATCCAGTCCTGCACTATCTCCAACAAGGCCGACACAGCGTTCATATTCAGGATAATCCTTAAGTCTATATGTTTGGATGTACCCAATCGGCACGTCTTGGTACTCAATAATAAAGCTTTCGGTAGGAACTGCTCCTTCAATATATTTGCTGTATTTTTTCTCTACGTCATCATAAGCGAACTTTCGCTTGGCATACCACTTTGTCACAAAGTCAATGTTAAGCCACTTGTACAGAAGTGGAAAATCAGATTTTTCGAGCGGTTTAAAAGAGATCATTGGGTGTATAATACGCTAGAAAATATACTGAAATCAAGTATACACGTATGACCAATGAAATCATGTGTCGTTTTAGACCGAATCTTGAATGTCCTCCGGACTGCGGACTATATGAACTGACCAGACGACAGTATAAACCCTTGTCAGAAAGCGAAAAGCAGGCGCTGAAAAATATGCCAGAGACTGAATTATCTGAATTAGAATATTATAGTCTCGTAATTGAACAATCACGTATCTCTCTCTGTTTTCAAGTATCAGGATATACTTCGAAAAAAATAGTCGATTAAGGTTTAGTCTCGTTCCCACACCGTAAACGCATACGAGTAATTGTTATCACGTGATTCTGTTCGTGAAATTTCGTGGAATTTGCTTTCGCATTCTGGAAAAAACGCATCCGCTTCGTAAGATCCTTTCACAATAGTCAGATATAACGTATCTGCTATCTCAATTGCCTGGTTATAAATTTCCCCGCCGCCAATTACAAATATTTCTTCCTTTTCAATTTCTGTAGCTTTTTCGAGCGCTTCATCAAGGGAGTGAACAACAATACAACCTCCGGCTTTGTACTTTGCATCACGAGTTACTACGATATTAGTTCGCTTGGGGAGTGACCGACCGATTGATTCAAATGTTTTCCGACCCATAACAACGACATGTCCGGTAGTCAACTTTTTAAAACGTTTCATATCTTCGAGAATTTTGAAAAGAAGCCGGTTATTTTTTCCAAGTCCTCGGTTTGCATCAATAGCGGCAATAATAGAAATTGTTATACTCATGTTACAATCATATCATGATCGAACGACCTGACGAAAAAATAAAAATTTTCCCTCCGGGAGTACCTGAAGGAGCAGCAACAGCAGATGGAAAACCTCCTTACCACTCTTCACCAATCCTTATCTGTAATTACGAAATTAGTCCTCTGTTCCCACGCTCTATTTTACCATCTGATTTTTATGATAGCCCATCAAGAAATCCAATAAAACCCGATGTGCTAGAAGGTAATGAATCAGAGGAAAATGAAAATGAAGCCCTCTAGTTAACATAGGTTGATCTCTGTTATTTCTTCTTTAACAAGAGTATAGATAGAAGTTTTTAATTATATAGACTTCTCTTAAAATCCAGGTTGGATATGATTAGAGAAGAATAAAATTTATTAAAATCAAGTCTTTCGTTTTGCTTTCTGGCTGATGGCTTTATCTTCTTTAAATCCTCCCACGACGGTTATTTCGCCCTTAATCGGCGGGTAAGGATCATAATTCTTGAGGGTAAAATCAGTATACGTAAATGCATCAATATTTTTTACTTTAGGATTTAATTTCATCGTCGGAAACGGACGCGGTTTTCGAGCTATCTGTTCTTTCACTTGGTTAAAATGGTTTTCATAAATATGTGCATCTCCGAAGGTGTGGACGAAATCGCCGGGTTTATAGCCGGTTACATGGGCAAGCATCAGGGTAAGAAGCGCATAACTTGCGATATTAAACGGCACACCCAAAAACATATCAGCGCTTCTTTGGTAAAGTTGTAACGACAACTTGTCTCCCGTAATATTTATATGAAACATCGTGTGACACGGAGCAATGGCCATAGAACGGTTTGCATTGGGGGCCATTTCATAGATGCACCCGGCATTCCATGCAGAAATAATATAATGCTTTTTCATCGGATATTTTTTAATTTTTTCAAGCGCCCATCCAAGCTGATCTATTCGGGTACCATCTTGTGCAGGCCAGTTGCGCCATTGCACGCCATACACCGGCCCAATATCTCCCCACTTCTTCGCGAATTTATTATCTGTTTTAATCCTTCCTGCAAATTGTTCTATTGTTAAATTTGGGATCTTTGGATCTTTGGATCTTTGGATCTTGTAGTTTTTATACGCCCAGTCGTCCCAAATATGCACGTCATTATCAACCAAGTATTTAATGTTGGGGGATCCTGATAAAAACCAAATAAGTTCATGAATAATCCCGCGCGAAAACACTTTTTTGGTCGTGAGCAATGGAAAACCTTGGGATAGATCAAAGCGTATTTGTCTACCGAATACACTTTTCAGCTTTACACCGGTCGAGTGACTGATTTTCCACGTGCCGTTATCGAGAATATCCTGAAGCAAATTGAGGTACTGGTATTCAGGATGCTGAGCAGTAGTCATGGTGATCCGACTGGGACTCGAACCCAGAACCCACAGCTTAAAAGGCTGGTGCTCTACCATTGAGCTATCGGACCGCGGTTTGTAGTATATCAAAAAATACTCTTCTTGATCAAGCTTAAAAGGTTTTAGATTATTTATAACAGTCTGCTATAATAGCGTTAAACTGTAATTACGCCTGCCTATTGATTACATGGCAGGTATATGAGTAAAATCTTTATCCCTCTCTCAATACTGTTACTAGCTCTCTCAATTTTTACAGCCACGGGATTTGCATATTTTTACTTTCAAAATCTAAACAACAAAAACAGTCAAGTAAAATCAGAAAAGGATGAACCACTCGTTGTCGATGAGCAATTTGAAAGTGATGGACCAGACGCAAACAATAATTACCGAAGCGTCATTATTTTGGATGAAGAAATAACACCATCGCCCACTGCCGTTTACCAGCAATACGCTTATCCGACTCCCACATGGGTCGATATTCCTACACTTACCCCTGAACCGATTCAGTCAACTAATTCGTATATTCAACAAAATCCTTGGGCAGGATATAAAGATAAAGAGGCCTACTGCCATTATCTCGCGACGAAAATAGCCAATGAAATGAAGGTAAAGTATCCTGATGAAATCGATTATGACATTCCTGCTGAGTATCGGGTAACCTATGATTGGGACAAGGCCAATGAAGCTTCGTTTCAAGACTGCATGTCATATCAACCTTGATCAAGTCGAAACATTTTTTATCAAATTGATTTGAGGGATGGCTCCGTGAGAAAAATCAATCCCGACAAAATCAATCCGGAGCGCATCCGGTAGTTCGGTATGCAGTTGTTTATACAAAAGTGCCGAGCGTTCAAGTGAATGTAATTTGTGGGGAGTAATTGATTCTTCGGGCAACCCGTGTTCGTGAGAATATCTGGTCTTAACTTCAACAATAACGAGCGTGTCTCGCTCTATAGCAACAATATCTATTTCTGCCCATCTTTGATGCCAGTTCATCTCGAGAATGGTATAGCCATTATTTTGAAGATATTTTTGTGCGAGTAGTTCTCCGTGGCTTCCGCGGGTTTGACTGAGAGGACTTTTTGATAGATTTTGCCGATGCATTTTTAACAACTTTTCGAGAAACTTTTTTCACTTCCTGCTGTACTTGCTTAACTTCGAGATTACCACGATTCTTTAGGTAGTACAATTTTGCTCTTCTGACTCTGCCGACCTGTTTAACTTCAATTTTTTCAATCCAGGGAGAAATTAAAGGAAATACGCGCTCAATACCAATATTTTGGTCTCCCATGCGTCTGACCGTAAATGATTTATTTTCCTCAGAACCTTTGATAGAAATGACTAGTCCTTCAAAAGGCTGAATACGTTCTTTTATTTCCTCCTGAACAGATTTCTTCGTTTTTCCCGCTTTTGTCTCCCGTTCCATAATACGGTAATGCACCCGTACGGTATCTCCCACGTGAAAGGTGATTTCTTTATGAGTCGTCTGAAGTACCATAGAACCTATATTGTACCAATATTAGACTAGTAAATCAATGAGGATATATCCACGGAATGAGATTCTGCTCAATACGTTCCTGTGGGCGTTCTCTGCTCATTTGAAATGCAGTACCCGTAAGCATATCATGGAGTCTAATATAGCGATCAGCTGTTTGTGCAATGAGCAAATCAGGAATAGGAGGTGCTTCACCATCTCCCCGGTACCCGGTTGCCTTTCGGTAGTTCAATCTGAGAAATTCCTTATCCATATGGTCCAGTTCCTGGCCACTTTCGACTTTTTGCTGATACGTTGAAGCTAATACATATCGGGAACTATCTCCGGTAAACAGTTCGTCTATCACCATGGGTTCTCCATTTCCATCAAGTCCAAATTCCATTTTGGTATCCATAAGAACCAGACCCCGTGCTAATGCTATATCCTGTGCTTTTTTAAACATAGACAGTGCAGATGTTTGGACCTGATTCCAAACATCTGGTGCTGCAAGCCCTCGATCTACAACTTCCTGACAGGTCAGCCGCTCATCATGTCCCACGTCAGCTTTTGTGGTCGGTGTAATAACCGGCTCATCAAGACGATCACCTTTTCGATAACCTTCTCTAAATTCATGCCCGTAAATGTTCCGAGCTCCTTGCGCATACAATCTCCAGAGTGCGGTACTTGTTTCTCCCGTAATGTAGCCCCGTACAACTACTTCCACGCCAAGCGGCTCAGCTGCTTTTCGTACGATCATAACGTTGGGATCGGGGGCGGAAATCATATGATTTCGGAAACCTTCCTTGTTAAAAACGGTAAACCAAAACGCTGAAATTCTATTATTAACTTCACCCGTGCATGGGACTGATCCTAGCACGCGATCGAACGCCGATTTGCGATCTGTTGTAATCAGAGCTAACTGAGCATCGCCTTTATCCAGAATATCTCGAACCTTTCCTTGTCTTTTCTGTATTTTCCATGATTCTGGAACCTCAAATTCTATAAATGGATCTGGTAAATATCCCTGTAATAATTCTCCTGTCATATAATCACCTCCTTTTAATTAACCCTTTCGTTCTGCTGCATAACCTTCCCATCTCTCGATGGCAGAAATTTCATCCAATCCAAGTTCAGATCCCTTAATTTCTTCACCTTCTTGTAATACATGAATTGTTCTTTGTTCGGTATGATATTCCAAATATCGAGTGAAAAAATCGTATTGCCCGAAAGAGTTTACCCGCGGCTCGCTACCAATACCCAAGCCTTTACGGTATACAATCGTTTCTTTTCCCGTGTCAGCAGCAATAAGATTTGGCAGAATTTCTACGCAGTCCCCATCAGGGATGATAATGTCGGGACGTGTATTAGGATGTTTAAATAACACTTTTGTTGTCATACGCTATTTTGTTAAAAATACTTACCGTACGTAATTTACTACTTGTTCTAATATTATTAATCCATGCGGCTTAACTATTTTTTCACGTCTATGATTTATATAATTAGCTAAATGAAGGAAACGCTCGGGATGAGGCATTATTCCCGTTACCTGACTATCGCTTATACCCGCTAAATTATTGTCTGATCCATTGGGATTGAACGGAAACTCATCAGTTGGTTGTCCATCAATATCGCAATATGTCCATGCAGCAATCCCGCGTTGTTCTATCTGCTTCAAAATTTCTTTATCTGCCGTTACAAACCTTCCCTCACCATGGCTAACAGGGAGCATAAGCGTTTCACCATTTGAGAGATGCATCATATTTTCAGGCTTTAGTCTCACCCAACGTGATTCAAAATTTCCCGACTTATTTGGCGCAAGTGTCGCTACTTTTTTATCACGTGCACTCGGAAAACCGAATGGAAACCCCATTTCCACTAATGTCTGGAATCCATTACAAATACCAAGTACACCTTTTCCATGGTGAATGAATTCAACAAGTTTGTCAGAAAATTTTAGTTCAAGCTCTAATGCCAATATTTTTCCGGCACCAAAATCGTCACCAAAACTGAAACCGCCGGGTAGAGCCAACAACTCAAAATCTTCAAGACTCACTTCTCCACTGAGAAATTGATTAAGATGAACGATTTCGCTTGTTGCACCGGCTAGTTCAAGTCCGTAGTTTAGATTTTTATGATCATTTGCACCGGCCGTTTCGAGAACAGCAGCACGTGGTCTATGGAGCACAACCGGTGGCTGTATAAATTGTTCGCTACTAGCCATATAGTTCCTGGAATGGACGCTTCCACACTTTTCTTACAGAATCTAAATCGACTGTGGTAACGTTCTGATCGCCTAATGTAATGGAGAGTTTTCTCTCGGAAACTGTACGGCCTATAACAGCGTGAGGTACCGGACCAAATAATTCCTCAATCTCTTTTTCATCCGCCACTTCTATTACAAAAGAACCTGCCGTTTCATTAAAGAGCGCAAAATCCGGCCGTGAGGCACCCAAACAATTCAAGTCTATTTCAGCCCCACAGTCTCCACCAAAACACATCATTGATATTGCTGCAGCTATACCACCTTCGCCGTTTGATTTACAGCTTTTTACTTTTCCTGCCTGAATTGCATCATGTATTGCACGGAGTGATAATGGAAATGTTTTGGTATCCAGCTGTGGTATGTGGGAATTTTCAATATGTGCGGTACGTGCATATATAGAGCCACCAATATGTTCAGTATCCATTGCTCCAACAACACATAATACGGAATTGGATGATTTTATATCAACACTCGTTGTTTTCATAACATCGGGAATCGTGCCAGCAACCGTGACATTGAGTAAGGGTGGATTTTTTATAACACCTTCTGGACCGTCGTAGAGAGCCTTCATACTGTCCTTCCCAGAGATAAAAGGAGCTTCTATTACACGAATCATTTCTTCAAGTGTATCAATGGTACGGTCAAGCTTCCCCAACGCCTCAGGATCCGTACCCGGCCAGACCACGTTGTCTGCCATAGCCATTTTGTCGGGATTTCCTCCATGGGCAACAAAATTTGAAATAGCCCGTGCCACCGCCCATCTCGTACCTTCAACAATATCTTCTTTCATAAGAAAGGGATTAACACCTTGAGCCAATACCATGCCTGCGGGTTCCCCAAAGCGCAAAAAAACAACTGACGCATCATTCGGTGCGTCAAAATATACTCCTGTGAATGGTTCCAGTGCAGTTTTCCCCTGAACAGTCATATCATACTGACGCAGCATTGGTTCTTTAGAACAGACGTTTAAATCACTCATAACATCCTCAATTGTTTTCTGCCAATCGGTAGGCTTTTCAGGAACGTCATTTTTTTCTTCTGTTTCGGTATAGACAACCGGCATTCTACGTTTAGGAAAGCCGTCGTGAAGAAAAGCCATTGGCAATTCTCCAACTACCTGTTCTTTGTTTTTAAGTCTCAATTGTTTATCTCCCGTAAATGCGCCAATCACATCGGCGGGTACTTCATATTTAAGGCATATCTCTAGAAATTTCTCTAGATTTTCCGGGGGAACTGCAAGAACCATTCTTTCCTGCGATTCTGAGAGCCATATTTCCCAGTCAGCAAGTCCTGCATACTTGAGGGGAACTTTATCAAGATGTACTTCGACACCGACATGCTCTCCTATTTCGCCAATTGCAGATGAATATCCTCCCCCGCCGCAATCAGTAAGTGCTCTATGTAACCCGGCATCTCGACACTCTTCAATTGCCGCGAACACTTTATTTTGAACAATAGGATTACCTTCTTGGACGGACGTTCCATCAACAAGTATCGTTTCATGAGTCATTGCACCGCTCGATACATTAGCGCCATGAATACCATCGCGTCCGGTTCGACCGCCTATAGTTAACAATAAATCTGCTGCCTGAGGTTCTCCTTTTTGAACATGCTCAAGGGGTATAACACCAGCAGCTATTCCCATAGACATAGGTTTTATGTATCCTGTTGACCCCAGTTCTGTGGAATCGGGGTCGAAAAGAATTTTTAGCCCATGAGTTGGAATACCCATTTTATTCGCAAAGTTTCTCTCACCTCGTGAATTTTCCAGAAGTAAATGTTTTGGGTGTAAGGCTCCTGCCGGAACCATCCCGCGCGGCATATAGGGAGAAGCTAAACAGTTTACCATCATACCGACCAAATTCTCTCCACCTCTTCCGGTTCCTGCTATATCACGCTCTACACCACCAACTTTAGTATCTGCTCCTGCAAAAGGAGCTATAGAAACAGGATGATTGTGTGTTTCCGGTTTAAATAAAATGGCATCTTTCCCGTTTCCTGCATCAATGGCACCGGCATTATCTTTGAAGGCGCTTACAACTCCAACTTTCTCATAGTAGCGTTCTGATGATCTTCGGAGACGATCCATACATGAATCTTTAACGACACCATCGGGGGTAACTAGTTCTGCTTTGAATGTTTTATGCACATTATGTTCACTTCTGGTCTGTGCAATGGTTTCGAGTTCAATATCTGTCGGCTCTCGCCCAATGCTTCGATAGTATTCCTGTACAATTCTTAATTCGTCTACATCTAAAAATAATCTTCGAATAGTTGAAAGTCTGCCCAATTCCTCAGCGGATAAATCGGTAATAGATATAGTCTCCACAGGTGTCGGATCACCACCGAGTAGCAGTGTCTCAGGAGGTTCTGTAATAACTCGTTCGAGCTTACTCGGCAAATACTTTTGAATCATTTCTATTTGCTCTAGAGTCAAATTTCCCTTAATTGAGTACACAGTACTCGTTCCAACTGCTTCAGGAGTTATGACATATAGACCGGCTACTCGTCTCATTGATTCTTCACGAGGATCCATTACTCCTGGTTTTTTTGCTATTTCTATCCGTACTGTATTTTTTTCGTCACCCTCTTCAAGTGGTTGATCAACGAATGATTCATATAGTATGGGATCTCTAAACACCTTTTTTTCTAATAACGCTGCTTCTTCCTGTGTGATACCTTGATATCTAAATATTTCAGCAGTTCCTATATGTACAATACCTTCAATGCCAAGCGCGTACATGAGTTCTTTTTGAACAGAATGTCCTCGTAAATCAGAAGCTTCTTCTATTAAAGCAACTTTTATTGCATGAAGTTCTGGCTTTGTTACTTCTTGTACTGCCATAATTAGCGTATTTGTAACGTATCCTCTGAAAAGATAATGCCTTTTGGTTCTATAATTACCTGTTTCGGTCCTTCTTCAACTATTCCAGCATCCCATGTCATAAAATTTCGTTTTTTGGCAATCTCTTGTACAAGAGCCGCCTGTGCAGAAGAAACATAGAAGGCAAATCCCGCACCATTGTTAAATGTTTCAAACATGTCTGTGTCGGTTAAATTTGCAGTTTCCTGAATTAGTTGAATTTCTTCCGGTACATCTGGAATAGTATGCATCCGATAGGTAAATGATTGACCCGCGCGCATGAGTTTTCTCCATCCATGACCAGTTACATTAGCCATATAATGAATACCAACACCAGCTTCAAATAAATCTTTCTGAAGTCCCGCATATAAGAGAGTAGGTTTTAATAAAGCTTCTCCATAGGTAAGCCCGCTGGGCAATCGGGTATGATACCTGTCGGGTAGCATACTTCCTACTTTACGGGCAAGTGTTAGACCGTTGTCATGTATTCCACTGCTTTCTACAAGAACAATATGATCTCCAGCTTCCAATTTTTGTCCAAGCGTTAATTGTTCTTTCGGCCGGATAATACCGATAAAAGCACCTGATAAATCTGAGGCATGTGGATACATAAGGCCTTTGAGCATTGACGTTTCTCCTCCACCATAAAATGCACCTACTTCATCGCATGCATCACCCCAACCGTCAATGAGCGCTTGATGTTTCTTATCAGTAAACCAGTTTTCTCCAGTTCCCCAATGAGGACCAATGAGAAATGTTTGTGCACCTACACAAATATTGTCATTTGCTCCGACCGCTACACTACTTTTTCCAATATTGTAGTAAAGCTGTTCATCATCGAAACCAGAGTTCGGATCATCGAGGATTAAATTTTTTGTACCTAAGCCCTCCATGGTAAAGGCCAAATGAAAATCTCCCATATCGATAACCGTTGCGGGTTCACCAATTGATTCCGCTATTAATTTAAATCCAAACCGTTCAAGATTTTTTGCCGTACGGAGTGCTCTTCCTTGCGCCTCAATCTTACCTGGATCCATTACTCGATAGTTAACCCCAGCAAGTTCATATGGATTAGGCACTAGCTCATTTTGATCAGGTTGTATCATACCTAAAATTAATTATTTACCCGGCTGGATAATGCATACGTGCCACATCCATTGCTGCCCACAAAAATTTTTCTTCGCAGTCCTCAACGAGTGGTACTTTTCGGTGATGTTCTACAATAGTGCCCAAATAGGCACGCATCAGAAATGCGATCTGCGTTTCATGTTCGACAGGAAGTACGCGCGCGGCAAGCGTCTCTGGCCTTTCAAATTTCTGAGCGCCAACAGGAGCCCGATATACAACGGCACCTTCGTCATATCGTTGAGTCACTCGATGAATAGTAGCTTCTGTTGGAAACTCTCGTCCCACTAATCTTTGAAAATATAACAATGTAGCATGTGCAGCCAATCCATGAATTCCCCGTCCACCCACATGCAACGGTTTTCCTTCACTATTCTTGTGATCTGGATCTAAAGGTGCCGGGTGCTGATTGTAAATTTCACCGACTTCGCTTATTACTATTTCTGGCGTCAGAGTAAGCCAGCCGTTTTGAGTCACGATATCCGGACTCCATACATTCAATTGTTTAAGCATTGCCCTTCCAAATAATTCTCTTCCCTCTTTTCCTTTCGGAAATTGCCTTCGATCGATGACCGCGTAGGGAACTTCAAGCCTGTTTGCTCGTTCTATAGCTCCAATTCCCTCACATCCGGCGATCATACCGACTACACGCAGCCGATCTTTTAACAAACCGTTTTTTGACGATTGAGTAATGGCTTCAAATGTAGATCCGCTACCTTGGGTAAATGAAACAAGATCAATTCTATTACGATGTCGTTCTGTCATAAAAAGTTATTACTCTGCAGTTCGTCAAAGAAGTTCTGAGGAACATGGTTCCAAGAATAATAAAACCTATAAGATAAGTCAAGAGGTAGTTTTATACTTAAGCTAATTCCTCTATTACTTACCCGGTTAATTTTGGCACGCTTACCCTATCCCCTCCGCTAATATAATACTTTCTCTGAGCATTTAATATCTTGACATTTACATGTAATGCATATAAGATACGTAAGTATCATACATTATATGAGGAGGTGATAACTTATGGAATTTGAATCTCGCATTGTTTTTGCACCAAATAGAGATCAGGGAGGAACTCAGGCAGCCGATGAAGAATTACGCCAGTTTCATCAGTGGCTAAACTCATTACGTCCAATTAATCAAAGTAGTGGAGATGATACGGTCAAGCCTACAGTATCAGAATCAGGTGCTTCAGAAGACTCTCTACCTGCACTTTTTGAAAACGGGCCATATTAATAAATAACATAAGAAGTGTTTATAGAACAACTCACGGTATTTATACTGTGAGTTGTTTTTATTTTGTTTCTAGGACCGTATAAAATAGGTAACTTGATTGGCCGGTAGCTTCAAAAGGGTAAAATAATTCCTGATTTCTTCTTTAGTACTTCCGTCTTTTTTCCATTTATTACTTAACAACTCAACCATCTCCCGTATTTCATGAGGGTGAATTACCCATGTATCTGTCGTGTATACAAAAAAATCAGGAGTAATAGTACTCCACGGCTTATAAAAAAATGTTGCGGTACTTATAGTTCGAGCTTTGGATTTCTGAAGATAATCGACAGCGACGTGTAGTGTTGCTCCTGAATCTGCTACATCATCGAGTACTAAGAGTTTTTCGCCTTTAACCGATATGGGAAGTGGCTGTTTTAGCTTAGGTGTTTTATTTGTTTTATAAATATCCGCATAAAATTCATATTGGATCGACCCGACGTTTTGGATTTTTGTGTAATCAGAAACAGCCCGTGCCCATGTCCATCCCCCTTTTGCCAGTGCAATAATACGGTCAAATTCTTTACCTGATTCAATAATCTTTTTTGATAGTTCAAAACAGAGCTCCCCCATCTCCTCCCACGTGGGGACAATAAACGATTGATTTGAAATGGTTATCTTTTTGAACGTCATTTAGTTCCTTCCAATTGTAGTTTTGACACTGTATATTCACCTATTGATGGTGGATACACACCTGTTACACAACCCATACATAATCCCACATGTTGTCCAACTACCTCATCAATTACTTCCTGAAATTCATGAGGCTTTAAAAACGCAAGTGAATCTACCCCTAAATGTTTTGCAACTTCATCTACGTTTTCATTAAGCTCTCTATATATGAGGTAATCAGCTGTTTGAATATCGGTACCAAGTGGACATGAATGCTTAACAGGTGGCCAGGGAATACGAAGATGTACTTCACGGGCCCCATTATTACGAAAGTTGCCCACACGATTTTTAGTTGTATTGACTACACCACTGGTTGTATTACCACGAATGATAGAATCATCGACCATTGCTATGCTTGCACCAATCATCCAGTCAAAAGGACTATAGCTAGAGAGTCCAATTTCACTGCGTTGGCTGTTGTCTGGATTAATAAACCCTCGAAAGCTTCCATTAAGAGTACCATAGCGATTTTTTATCATCGAAGTTCTGCTGAACACAGGTCTCCCTAATACATTGGATAAACCTTCAGCATATCCTTCAGCAGAAGATTTTGCAGATTCTGGAATATATGTTACATAGTCAACATTGTTAGCTGGATAATGTAGGGCTAGATGATACCCGAGTTTTCGTCTAATTTCGTCTATTTGAGTTCTCTCCTTGAACCGTCCGTCAGCACGCATAAGATAAGCTAATTCAAGTCCACAAAATGCTTCAAATATATCGTCTGTCCATTGCCATCTTTCTAATCCATCTTCATTACAACGTAACATTTCTCCTGGTAGAATCTCATCCCGTATATGATCACCTAATATATTAAATGCTTGAGTTTCGGAAGATATAGCATAACCAGTCTTGCCACCTCTATTAAACATGGCAACAAAAAGTGGTCTATTGCCGAACGCATCGCGTGCTGCATATAGTGTATCTTTCGTTATGATTCCTAAGCTAAATGATCCTTTACTACTTTTAAGTGTATATTCTATTTTTTCTTCCCATGTATCCCCAGGTGCATTCGCAATAGTATGCACCATGAGTTCACTGTCTGTTGTTCCTATACACTGAACGCCTAGAGTGTCGAGATTCTGCTTTAGTTCCGGTGAATTAACAAGGTTACCATTTTGACCAAGTGCTACTCCCCCTGACTCACATTTTGCATAAAATGGCGCAGCATTTTCAATTACTGAGGATCCTGTAGTTGAGTATCGATTGTGTCCTATTCCTACATGACCATCCATTTTACGTCCCTCTTTTTTGTATTTTTGAAACGCACTTCTTACGAGCCCCATCTCAGTAAATGGTGGCAGTACTTCCTGACCATTTCCAATAGCGAGGCCGTATGATTCTTCACCACGATGTTGATTTAGAAGTGAACCGGCAAAAATAACGTCAGTAATCGTTGAACAATTCAAATTATTATCTAAGCCTTGTTTTGGAATCCAAATACCAAATACTCCACATTCAGTTTTTATTGATTTTTCTGGACTGACAACGGACTCGAATTGCGTACTTTCATATTTCATAAAAAAATCCCCGCTTGCGCGAGGAATGAATCGGATTACTCCAATTGGTTAATAAAACAATAATACCAATAGTTCTCTATGCTATTGTTATTCAAATAACTTTTGGGGAATGGTTATAGGTTTATAGTAAATTGCTTCGGATTATTTGTCAAGTCCTAAACAAGCGCCTATATATTCTATAAACAGCGGGTGTGGAGACAGGGGACGAGATTTATACTCGGGATGTCCTTGAGTTCCCAGATAAAACGGATGTGTTTGTTTAGGTAATTCAATAATTTCGGCTAAATTTTCAACAACTGAACGGGCTGAAATAATAAAACCATTTTTTTCAAAATCCTTTGTATAGTCATCGTTAAATTCGTATCGATGGCGGTGCCGCTCACTCGTCAGTCCCTTCGATTTATCGATGAATCCGTTATATTTTTCATAGGCATCCCACGCATGGGTACCTTTTTTAACAATCGCCTCCCAACCGCCTAACCGCATCGTTCCGCCATAAGAGCGGCGCTTCATAAATTCTTCCTGAGCCGGCATGAGATGAATCACTGGGTGCGTCGTTTTCGGGTCATCTTCGGCAGTATGGGCATCTTTCCATCCGATAACATCCCGGGCAAACGAAACACAGGCCAGCTGCATACCATAACATAAACCTAAATACGGAATTTTGTGTTCGCGTGCATATCCGGCTGCCGCGATCATCCCTTCAGCACCGCGCTCTCCCCACCCGATAGGAACAATGATGCCGTCTGTATCTCCAATAATTTCTTTGAGCGAATCATATTTATCTTTCTTGTCCCTCGAAGCTTTAGCGAAGTGGGACTCAACTTTTTCAGCACTAATCCATTTCGTCTTAATATCTACATTATGATGCCACGCAGCATGTTGCAGTGCATCGAATAATGCTGCATAAGAATCACGCAATTGATATTCTCCCGTGGTAAAGTATTTTCCGACGATGGCAATATTTACGGTCTTACCTGACCCGCCTGCATCGCTATGCGAAGCATTGCGGGCAGGTTTTCTAATCTTCTTGACCCGATCGACAAATGATTTCCATTTTGAGATATCTTCGCTTCTTCTCTCTAAACCCAGTCTGGATAATATATTCGTATCAACAGATTGTTCTTTAAGCATCAGTGGAACTTCATACACCACATCACAATCTGGAGCAGAAACAACATCTTCTGGATGTACATTACAAAAAATAGCAAACCGGTCTTTTCTCCGTTTGTCCATGGGCTTTTCAGAACGAGCAACAATAAAATCTGGCTGAATTCCCATGGAGTTTAGAGTACGGACTGATAATTGTATGGGTTTTGTTTTTGGTTCTCCAAGATGTCGAGGGGTCGGCATATACCCTACATGGACGTGTACGACGTCTCCGGGATTTTTTAATGAAAGTATACGTGCCGCTTCATAATAAAATATATTTTGATATTCTCCAGCGGTACCGCCCAGTTCTACAACTGCAATTTCTCCGCTGTTTTCCTTTACCGCCTCATTCCAGCGTTTCGTAATTTCATCGGTAATATGAGGAATTGCTTCAACGTCTTCACCGTCATATTCAAACCGTCTCTCTCGCTCAATCACGGTTTGATATATTTGACCCATGGTGATAAAGTTTTTTCTGCCGACATTTTTATTGAGGAATTTTTCGTATGTTCCTAAATCCATATCTGCCTCAGTCCCGTCTTCACATAAAAACGGATCGCCATGTTCAATGGGATTGATGGTACCCGCATCAACATTCAGATAGTTCTCACATTTTATGGGAGTAACTTTATAACCTGAGGATTGCAGAAGAAGTGAGATTGAGGCAGCAGTGATACCCTTTCCGAGTCCCGAGATGACGCCTCCTGATACAAATATATATTTCATCCTCACGGGAGTAAAGTATACTAAAGACGAGTTGAAATGGCAATAAGCAAGAAAAATCCATCACGATTACGTTTATTCAGGATAGATAGGAGTAAGAATAACTTCATTAGAATTTGCTTCTTGCTCAATCGCACTCAAGCGTAACACATGCTCTCTCATCTTTGCCGCAATATCTGTATGGATAGCAAGTATTTCTTCATCAGTTAAATGCATTACTCTTCCTTCTGCATCGAGACGAGCGTATAGTACATCAATTTTTGAGCTCATTACAGGTTCCTTTCCGTCTCTTGATTCAGTCATAAAATATTACCTCATTTCTGTTTCGCTTATATATGAATTGATATTATATATTATTGCAACTACTTATTCAATGCTCTGCAAGACAGCCTCACATGGGCCAGTTCTAAACTTTCGCTCAGGTACATCCTCCATCCATTTATCCGTATGAATGATTTCGCCGTTTTGGCGGATCAAACCTGATTTGCATTCCCAAATATTAGTAGGTGTAAATCCTTCTCGGACCAAACAGCCAAGAGGGCACTGTGCATTACAGATAAATACTTTTTCGTGAGTTATCATACAGAAGTTCTGAATTTTCTCCTTCTCAACACTTTCAAATCAACGAGAGAGCTTCGAAGAAGCGCATAGGCTGCTTGGATATCTTCAGGAGTAACGCCTTTTTTAATAGCTTCTTCTGCCTCCTGCTTTGCGTTAAGAATTGCTTTCTCATTGAGCTCTTCAGCTTTGTAGGCACGGGTAACCAATACCGTTGTTTTAGTAGGTGTTACTTCAATGAATCCGCCGCCGATAGAGAGATAATAATCTTCATTTTCATAGTGAAGCCTAACTTCACCTTCGGTCAGAGAAGCAAAGATAGGCACATGATGGGGCAAAATAGTAATTTCTCCATCAGTAGATGGAACGGAAACCAATTCTACTTCCTGGGTGAGAGCAAGACGCTCGGGAGTTACTATATCTAGTGAGAATGTCTTCATATTGTTTTATTCGCGTCATTCGTATGCATATTCGTATCATTCGCATCGTTACTTCACTTCTTCAATAGTGCCTTTCATATAAAAGGCCTGTTCGTCTTTGTCATCATGCTTTCCTTCGAGAATCTCTTTAAATCCTCGAATAGTATCGCTTAAGGGAACATATTTCCCGGGAATAGCGGTAAAGTTCTCCGCAACAAACATTGGCTGCGTGAGGAATCGTTGAATCTTCCGGGCACGGGCTACCGTCTGTTTATCTTCATCTGACAATTCTTCTATCCCCAAAATAGCAATAATATCCTGTAAATCTTTATATCGTTGTAGTACCTTTTGAACACCCCGGGCAACTTCATAATGTTCCTGCCCTACAATATCGGCGGAAAGTATACGAGAATTTGATGAAAGCGGATCAACAGCCGGGAAAAGCGCCTGCTCTGCCAATGATCGTTCAAGCGAAATCGAAGCGTCCAAGTGAGCAAAAGTAGCTACCGGAGCTGGATCGGTATAGTCATCAGCAGGAACATATACTGCTTGCAGTGACGTGATTGAGCCCTTCTTTGTTGACGTAATCCGCTCTTGGAGAGCCGCCATTTCTGATGCAAGATTTGGCTGATAACCAACGGCTGATGGGATACGACCTAACAGCGCTGACACTTCCGATCCTGCTTGAGCAAATCGAAAAATATTATCGATAAAAAGAAGAACATCTTGCCCCTTTTCATCACGGAAATATTCCGCCATCGCTAAGCCCGCTAGCGGTACCCGCAGACGTGCTCCAGGCGGTTCATTCATCTGTCCAAAAACCAATGTTGTCTTGGGCAATACTCCTGCATCTTTCATTTCAAGATACAAATCATTTCCTTCACGAGTTCGTTCCCCGACACCCGTAAAAACAGAAACTCCCTTATGAACCGTGGCGACGTTCCGAATCAGCTCCTGTATCATGACCGTCTTACCCACACCCGCTCCTCCGAAGACGGCTACTTTTCCTCCTTTTAAGAAAGGTGCAATAAGATCTATTACTTTCAACCCCGTCTCAAGAATTTCCTGCTTTGGATTTTGTTCCATAAGCGTTGGCGCGGACCGGTGAATCGGATATCGTTTTTTGGTGATTGGATCGGGCATACCGTCAATAGCATCGCCCGTCACATTAAACATTCTCCCTAATGCCTCTTTTCCAACAGGAACTGAAATGGGCGCACCGGTGTCAATAATCTTCATGCCTCGTTTCAAACCATCAGTTGAACCCAATGCTATTGCACGGACTTTTCCTTCGCCCAAATGACCCGCAACTTCAAGTGTCAGTTTTTGCTTGTAACCCTTGTCACTGACGTGAAGTGCATTAAAAATAGCCGGTGGATTATCTCCCGGAAAAAATACATCCGCTACTGCTCCCATAACTTGTATGATTACTCCTATATCCATAGTTACCTCATGCTCTCCCGAGCGGTAACAATATCCGCAATTTCAGTTGTAATATTCTCCTGACGGAGTCTATTATACGCGAGCGTTAAATCTCCAATTAAGCTTTTTGCATTGTCCGTTGCATTTTTCATAGCGACCATACGAGCGGAATGCTCCGATGCTTCCGCCTCTAAAATAGCGCTTCTTATTAGTGTTTCAACATAGTGCGGTAAAAGTTGATTAAGAACCTCGCGAGCTGATGGTTCAATGATAAATTCACTCCATTCAATATGCTGTTTTTCGCTTTCCTGACTTCCCAATTCAGGAACTGCCAGTGGAAGCACGGGCACCATGATCGGCTCCTGCTTCAGAGAACTGACAAACCGATTGTAAATGATATAAACCTCTTTATACGCGCCGTTTAGAAATCCTTCAACAAACAACTGAGTAACCGGCGCAACGCTCTGTATTATTTGTCCCTCAGAAAAGTCCGCTGAAAGATCCCATCCTGATCGAATAACGAATCTCTGACCCTTTTTACCGAGCGTAATAAACTCAGCTGAATCGGCATGAGATAACCACTTGAGAACATTTCTGAAAAGACTGGTATTCAAGCCACCGCATAATCCCTTGTTCGTCGAGATAAGGACAACCATTGTTTTACCGTCTGGATTCCCCATCCGTAACAGTGGATGCAACGTCGGATCAATACGCGACGCCAGTTCTCCAACCGCTTCCTGAATTTTTTCGCGGTACGGTTTACCTTGCCGGGCAACTTCTTGTGCCTTTTTCATTTTGGCTGCCGAGACCATTTGCATGGCCTTGGTAATCTGTGAAATATTTTTAGCAGATTTTATTCTTCCTTTGATTGCTCTAATGGTTGCCATAATTCAAGAAATTTATTAATATGCGTTTCCAAGTCTTTCTTAATGGTATCCGTCAACTTTTTCTCTTCTCTGATTTCTTTAAGTACTTTGGGTGCATAATCCCGCATATACGCACGGAACTCTTTTTCAAATTCAGTAATTTTGGTGACGGGAATATTCGTCAACATACCCGATGTTCCGGCAAAAATAACGGCGACCTGCTCTTCCACGGGAACCGGCTCAAAGAGCGACTGTTTGAGAAGTTCAACCATGCGTGACCCTTGTTCAATACGCTTTTTAGTCTTTTCGTCTAAATCTGATGCAAATTGTACAAATGCCGCAAGTTCTCGATATTGTGCTAAATCAATACGAAGCGTGCCGGCAACTTTTTTCATGATCGGTATCTGTGCAGCACCCCCCACACGAGAAACTGAATTACCGACATTGATAGCAGGACGAACTCCCGAATAAAACAAATCTGATTCGAGATAAATTTGCCCGTCAGTAATAGAAATAACGTTGGTTGGAATATAGGCAGAAATATCTCCTGCCTGTGTTTCAATGAAAGGAAATGCGGTAAGCGATCCGCCTCCTCTTTTTTTATTCAATTTACAGGCTCGCTCAAGGAGTCGTGAGTGCAGATAGAAAATGTCTCCCGGATACGCCTCGCGGCCGGATGGTCTGCGTAGCATCAATGAAACTTCACGATATGCCCACGCATGTTTGCTCAAATCATCATAAAAAATAACGGCTTCTTTTCCTTTTTCAAGAAAATACTCACCGATAGCACAGCCGGCATATGCTGCCAAATATTGCAAAGACGCGGGCATGGATGCATCGGCTGAAACAACGACCGTATAATCCATCGCCTTGTATTTTTTAAGCGTATCAATAACCTGTGCAATACGGGATGTTTTTTGGCCAATGGCCGCATAAATACATATAACACCCGATTTTTCCCGTCCTTGATTAATAATTGTATCAAGAGCAATTGACGTTTTTCCCGTACCACGATCACCAATAATGAGCTCCCTCTGGCCGCGCCCCACCGGAATCATTGCGTCAATAGCCTTAATACCCGTCTGGAGTGGTGTATTGACCGGCTCTCTCTCAATAACGCCCGGCGCAATTTTCTCAAGCGGCATATAGCGATCCTCTTTAATTTTCCCTTTTTGGTCAATAGGGCGGCCGAGCGGATCAACAACACGCCCCAATATTTCATCACTTACAGGAATTGAAAGAAGACGACCGGTTCCTTTTACCGTATCACCTTCGCCTATTTTTTTATAATCTCCCAGTACCACAGCACCCACTGCGTCTTCTTCAAGGTTGAGTGCTAGCCCGTATACATTGTGTGGAAATTCGAGTAATTCTCCTGACGCAACGGTTTCAAGCCCTTGGATTCGAGCTACGCCGTCAGCAATAGAAATAATATGACCGACATGTTCAACACTTGTTGAAGGTTGATAGTGCTCTAAAGCCAATTCCAATTCTTTTAATGTATTTTCAAGTTTCATATGCCTTTTGTTTTATTTCTGTCAGTTGTCGCTTTAAACTTTGATCGATAATTATGTCGCGAAATTTAATAATAAATCCGCCAATGATTTTCTTGTCAATCTTATTGTTAAGTATTACTTTTTCTTTTAACCGCTCCTCAAGTGACTGTTCAATTTTTTCTATAAACTCTTTTTCGAGTGGGATCGCGGAAATAATCTCACCCTGATTACCGTACATCTCAAGATATCTTTGCAACTTCCGAATGATCCGCGGCAACAATAGAATCCGTTCCTGATCATTCAAAGAAGATATAATCTTAACAACGATAGATTCTACTTTATCTTCACTTTGTACGCTCATATTTATTTCTTACTCAAATCAGCAATCGCTTCTTTTACCAAGCGCTCCTGACTTTTTTTATCTAATTTTTCACCTAATAGTTTCTCGCTGATTAATACGGCATATTGTAAAGATTCTTGTTTTGCCTGTCCGAATAGTTTCTCGCGCTCTCGTGCTACTTCTGCAAGCATTTTATCGCGCTCTTCTCGAATTTCTGCTTTAGCTTGCTCCATTATTTCCCGTTCTCTTTTTTTTGCCTCATCAACGGCTTCTTTTACAATACGTCTTTCTTCCGCACGAAGTTCAACACGAAGTTTCTTTCCTTCCTCTTTCATCTCCTCAGCACGTTGTGCCATCTGATCTTTTAACTTCAAACCTTCTTGTATCTCTGCACGGCGCTTATCGAGCATGCCGAGGATAGGCGTATAGAGAAAACGCTTGAGCACAAAAACAAGAATTGCAAAGTTTATGATTTGCGCACCTAATTGTATTGGATCTATTCCGAGTCCTTCCATAATAATTTTCTCGGCAGTATACCGATGACCCGTTAAAGCGTCTCCGATATACCGCCCGCAGAATTATACGAACTTAATAATCAGCGCAATGACTAAAGCGTAAATTGCGATTGCCTCCGCAAATGCAATTGCTAAAATCATATTAATACGAATCTTACCTTCTGCTTCAGGGTTTCGGCCAATTGCCTCCATTGCTTTTCCTGCCAACATACCAATACCAATACCCGGACCGATCGCTCCGGCTCCAATGGCAATTGCTGTTGCTAATAATCGTGTAGCTTCTGCGTCCATATCCTCACCTCCTCTTGTTTAATGATGCGTCTGTGTCGTCGCAATAGATAAAAACACTGCCAATAACATTGAAAATACGAGTGCTTGAATAAATCCGACAAAAATTTCTAAGCCGATAAAGGGCAGCGGTGCAATAATGGGAATAAGAGAGCCTACAATGACCAGCAATACTTCACCGGCGAATATATTACCAAACAAACGAAATGTAAAAGAGATAACTTTTCCTACTTCGCTGATGAATTCTAGCAAACCAACAAAAAAACTAATAGGATCTTTAAACGTAATAAATTTACCCAGATAATTTAGGCTGCCTAACGCTTCCATACCCCAGTATTGTAACATTGCCATTGCAATGATTGAAAGAGCAAGTGTTGTATTAAGATCTGCTGTTGGCGCGCGAAATAACGGAATATCAAACGGTCGACTGCTGTGTTCTTCTACTTCTGTCTGTTCTGTTTGGGAAATCGGTTCGGTGGAGTGTGTCGAGGTTACTGCGTTGGTGATTTGCTTCTTAATTCCGATAGTTCCTACTCCCGGAAGAAGACCGCTCCAATTGCTAATAATGATGAAGAGAAAAAGTGTCGCGAGGAGAGGAAAGAATTGATTTACTTTTTCATCCAGAATAGATTTAAATGTCGCATGGAGACCATCAACGACACCTTCCACAGCAACCTGTGCAAGACCGGGAATAAAACGTAAATTTTGTGTGAATATGAAAGAACCGAATGTTAGAAAAAGCATAACAAGCCAGGTCGTCAGGAGTGTATTGGTCACGGGCAGGGCACCCATGTAAAAAAGAACTTCACCTGATAACGATATGTGAATCATTTATGTATTATCTCCTCTCTTTGCTAGTTCTGCAAGTTTTAAAAAACTGATAATAAGACCCATAAACAAAAGCCCGAGTGTAAATCGTGGGGCAGTTTGAAAGATTCGGTCAATGAATACACCAGCTAGAGCGCCGCCCGCTATGGGCAATACCAACGAAACACCGAGTCCAAGCGCTTCTGATAATAGCTTGTTTTCTAATAGTCGTTCCTTTTCAGTCTTTTCTTTTTTTTGAATTATCTCTTTTGAAAGCTTAGCCGAACCTTGGTGCAATTTTATGATGTTACGCTTCATACGTCAAGAGGGTAGATAGTATCTACTAAAATATTTAGTCGATCATCTCTTCTATCTATTTTTCCACTGATTAACAAGGCTGCATCCGGGAACCAAAAACTTTTCGTCTCTGCATATATTTTTGGGAATACCACCACATCAATCGTACCATTGAGATCTTCTATCGTCGCAAACAGCATTTCGTTATTATTTTTGCGGGTGGTCACCCGTTTAATTCTCGTGACAATTCCGGACATTTTAACAGAAGTGCCAGTCGGCATTTCGGCAATGTCAGTACTTGTTTGTACAGGCGTAGTCAGCTTTTTCAGTTTTTCTGCCAAAGGATGCTCGGTCAAATAAAATCCCAGCAATTCTTTTTCAAGATCGAGAAGCTCTCGTTTTGAAAACTCTTCCATATGAGGAAGCGGTGGCACGGGATCTTGTATTTCTTCTCCGAACAATGACTCTTGTGGGCCTTCTTTCTGTTTTTTCTTTCGTTGTGCCCATGACATGCTGTCCGGCAATACCGTCAGGAGTGGCGCTCGCTTGCCATACTGATCAAAAGCTCCTACTTTAATGAGACTTTCCAATGTTTTTTTGGTGACTTTTGACAAGTCGACCCGTTCAACAAAATCAGTAAATGACTTAAATGTCTGTTGAGAACGTGCGGATAAAATGCCTTCTATGGCTGCCGTTCCGACATTTTTGACCGCTGACAAACCAAACCGTATATTTGTTTTGTTTTCTATGGAAAATTCAACATTAGATTTATTAATATCTGGTGGAAATACGGGAATTTCCATACGGCGGCATTCATCGATGCCCCGCTTTAATTTTTCTTCTCGAAGGGGACCTGATGCTCCCTGCACTTCTGCGGTTAGCAAGGCCGTCATAAATTCGACCGGAAAATGGGCTTTCATATAGGCAGTCCAGTACGAGATCATGCCATAGCTTGCTGAATGTGCTTTATTAAATCCATATCCGACAAATTTTTCGATTAATGAAAATACTTTATGGGCAACTTCTTCACTATATCCTTTTGCAAGACATCCTTTGATAAACTTTTTCTTTTCTTTTTCCATTTGTTCTTGCTTCTTCTTTCCCATGGCAAGCCGCAGACCATCGGCCTCGGCCATCGTAAATCCGGCCATGAGTGATGCAATCTGCATACATTGTTCCTGATAAACGGCGATCCCATATGTTTCAGCCAACACTTCTTTAAGGTCAGGATGCGGGTAGCGTATTTTTTGTGGATTCTTTTTACCTTCAATAAAATCATCAATCCACTGCATCGGGCCGGGTCGATAGAGTGCTACCATAGCAGAAACATCAGAAAACTTTGTCGGTTTGAGATTTTTGCCTAATCGACGCATACCCGCTGACTCAAGCTGAAATACTCCGTGGGTTTCGCCTTTTGAAATCAAATCATATGATTTTTTGTCGTCGAGAGTAATTTGATCGAGATTCACCATTTTGCCTTGATTTTCTCTTGCAAAACTTATACATTTTTCTAGAATGCTTAAATTTCTTAAGCCCAAAAAGTCCATTTTCATGAGTCCCACGGCCATACCATCAGAGACCGCGTTTTGATCGAGGGAATACATATCATATTGGGTAACAATTTTTCCTCCCTTTGCTTCTTTTTGTAGCGGGACATATTCAGTAAGTGGTTTATCTGAAATAACCACACCGGCTGCATGTACTGATGCATGACGTGCAACACCCTCGAGTTTTTTTGCAAGGTCGATGAGTTTTTTCGTATCCTCTTCATTTTGGTAGGCTACCAGTAAATCAGAAGATTCTGTTAAAGCTCTCTCAAGAGACATCTTAAATCCCTGCTGTCCCATCGGAATCAATTTTGCAATTCGATCAGGCTGAGAATACGGCATACCGAGTGCTCGTCCAGCATCACGCACAGCGGCTCGCGCTTCCATAGTTCCAAACGTAATGATTTGGGCAACTTTATCTTCTCCATATTTATGAGTGACATATTCAATTACTTCATCACGCCGATCATCTGCAAAATCCATGTCAATATCAGGAGGCGAGGGCCGGTGTGGATTTAAGAATCGTTCAAAGGGTATATTGTGCAGAAGTGGATCTATATCAGTAATGCGAAGCGAGTAGGAGACAAGGCTTCCCGCTGCAGATCCCCGGCCGGGTCCAACCGCAATACCTCTGTTCTTTGCCCAGTTTACAAAGTCCTGAAAAATTAAAAAGTAGGTGGCGTACCCTTTTGAACAAATAACATCAAGCTCATAATCTAATCGCTTTAACATTTCTGGTGTAACTGCTTCATATCGTTTGGGTATACGCTCATGCGCCAATCGTCTCAAATTTTCTTCAGCGGTTTCTCCCTCGGGAAGTGGATAATGCGGGAGAATCCATTTGTCCGTCGGGATTTCGAGATTGCACTTTTCCGCTATCTTGATGGTATTTTCGAGCGCTTCGGGTAGATCCGCAAATACTGCTTTCATTTCCTCAGCGGATTTAAAATAAAAGTCGGGCGAATCTATCATGGACATCGGACGATTTTTTTCAATAATCGTATGCTGTGTCTGGATGCACAAAAGAATTTCCTGGGCGTATGCATCTTCTTTTTCGACATAGTGAACGTCGTTGGTAGCCACGAGTGGGATACCCAACGTGTGAGAAAGGTCTATAAGTTTTTTATTGAGAGCGGTGAGAAATTCAAGCTGTGGATGACGCTGAATCTCAATATAATAATCTTCACCAAAGAGAGATAAAAATTGTTTTGCAATTGCTCGTGCTTCCGTATCTTGATTATTCTGCAAAAGCCGCGGTACTAATCCTTGCGGACATCCTGAAAGGCAAATAACATCGTCATGATGTTCTTTAAGCAATTCGAAATCTATCCGAGGTTTGTAGTAATAGCCCTCAAGATGTGCCTTGGTCGTCAACTTCATGAGATTCTTATATCCATTGTGATTTTTAGCCAGAAGTGTCAGGTGATAGCGGTCTTTTTCAAATCCTTTTCCTTTATTGTTTCTGCTTTCTTTAGCTATATAGGCTTCTAATCCGATAATCGGTTTGATATCTGCTTTTTTTAACTCTTTATAAAATTTAAAGGCGCCATACATAGCTCCGTGGTCGGTTAACGCCATGGCGGGCATATTAAATTCTTTTGCTTTGGCTATCAGTTTATCTACTTTACACAGCCCGTCGAGAAGTGAATATTCACTATGGAGATGCAGGTGTACGAAATCGGACATAGACACGTTTATTATAACAAGAATTCCTAATTAAACTAATGGCGTCTTAAAAGTTTGAAGAAAGTTTCTATGTTGAGTTCATACTGATACACCAGTACGTTTTTCTAGTTTAGTAAATCGCTCTTCGTAATATTCTCCTGACTCCGCAACTTGCTGATCCAGTAAATCGATCTTTCCTTCTACTCTTTGAATATCTTGACGAATGAGTTTAAATTCTCTCTCAACTACTTCTTTTACTTTGGAAAGGTCTGTCCTTACGAGAGATAGGTCATCTTTAATCGGCTGAAGCTTTTGGTCCATTAGAATAGCGATGTCTTCAAGAGTAAATGGTGTATGTTTCATACAAATTAAGTATACCATGCACAGAGTAAAACTCATATCGAAAATTGATATAAGTTGCTGAAGATTGTTAACGGTGATTACGTCAATTTTTTCTGAAGTAAGTCGTGTACTTTTTTCACATCTGCCGTTCCTTTTGAGTACTTCATGACTGATCCTATGAGGACCCCAATTGCAGCCATCTTGCCCTTTTTAATATCATCAATTGCCTTGGGATTATCAGCAATCGCCTGATCAACCCATATACTTAATTGAGAATCATCTGTTACTATACTTTCTTTTTCTTTAACTAACGTTTCTACGAATTCTTTAGGGGAAACTACATTAATGTCCACCTTTTTATTAACGATCATAGATGTAATTGTTGCCCCTGATATGATTGTTCCCTTAGCTTGATCCAAGGCTTCAGAAGTGTAATTATACATTTTTGGATTCGAAGAAATAATCGTTGCGTTTCCAACAGCTATATTAGCCTTAACAAGCATTTCTTTTTTTATTTCAGGTAACATAAAACTATTTTCTCCCATTTTCTTTATTTCTATCTTAGAAAATCTAATGGGTGGAATATCTGGTTCAGGAAAATACCTATAATCGTGAGCCTCTTCTTTACTTCGTTGAGAAAAGGTAATTTTTTTATCTTCGTTATACCCTCTCGTTTCTTGATACAAAGTTTCACCTTTGTCTAAAGCTTGAGTTTGTCTTTCTACCTCGACGCTCAAAGCATTCTTCATAAAAGTAAAAGAGTTAATATTTTTTATTTCGACTCTATATGATGGTAAACCTTTTTGCCCTTTTTTCCTTAAAGAGACATTAGCTTCGAGTCTCATATGACCTTTTTCCATATCAGCCTCACTTGCTTTAATTTCTCGAGCTATTTTTTGAACTTCTTTTGCAAATAAAACCGCGTCTTCTATTGTTTTAAAATCTGGCTCAGTAACCATTTCTAACAAAGGAACTCCCGATTTGTTAAAGTCTATCCACGTTTTTCCATTTTTATGCATAGATTTAGCAGTGTCTTCTTCTATGTGAATTTCTCTCCAGCTAATTTCTTTCTTTTCATTTAAATGAGTCCACTTGAATGTTCCACTTTCACTCACGGGATAGTGCGGCGTTGTCAGCTGAAATGCTTTCGGTAGATCGGGATAAAAATAGTTTTTCCGTTCAAAAATAATTTCTTCCCGTAAGTTTGAACCAAGTGTCTGTGCCATAATCTGTGCCTTCTCAATAGCTTCTTTGTTTGGAACCGGCATCGCACCGGGAAGGCCCAAACAGATAGGACAGACATGGGTGTTTGGTTTAGATCCGAACGGTTCATTTTTACACGAACAGAACATCTTGGCTTTCGTATTCAATTGAAGATGAATTTCCAGTCCTAAAACAAGTTCGTATTTCATAATTGAATTATGTCATCGCGAGCGAAGCGCGGCGATCCCATCTGAGATTGCTTCGTCGTTACTCTCCTCGCAATGACATTACAAATCTGGTTTTCTCTCGTATAATTTTAACTCCCGTTCCAAAGCATATCCAACCTTGAACAATGTCTTTTCATCAAAATGGTTTCCCATGATTTGTACGCCAATCGGCATACCATCTGAGCTAAATCCTGCAGGAACTGATAAAGAGGGAATACCGGCAAGATTTGCCGGTCCTACTAACACATCCATTAAATAATTTTTAAGCGGATCATTCACCTGTTCGCCTATCTTGGGCGGCATAACCGGTGATACCGGAGCGAGTAGTACGTCAACCTTTTCAAATGCTTTTTTGAAATCTTCAATGATCAATGTCCTTACTTTCTGCGCCTTAAGATAATAGGCATCGTAGTATCCCGTTGACAAAGCGTACGTGCCAATCATGATTCTTCGTTTTGCTTCTGCACCAAATTGGTCTCGGGTAGCCCCAAATCGAATGCCATCAAATCTGCCAAGGTTTGAAGAAATTTCAGACGGCTGAACGATATAATAAACGGCGAGTGCGTATTCGGTGTGCGCCAGTGAAACAGATACTATCGATGCTCCCAATGATTCATACTTTTTGATGACAACCTCTGTTGCTTGTCTGATTTCAGCATCTACCCCATCCGTCATATATTCTTTTGGAATGCCGATTTTCATTCCCCTCACTCCCTCATCAATTCCTTCCAGATAATCCGGAACAGGTGATTGAGAACTAGTAGCGTCATGCGGATCAAATCCGGCTGTTACGGATAAATACTGTGCACAATCTTCAACTGTTCTCGTAATGTGTCCAATTGAATCAGTTGATGATGCCATAGCAATAATTCCATAGCGCGAAACACGACCGTATGTTGGCTTTATTGCTGTAGTATTGGTAAATGATGCGGGTGAACGCAGTGATCCACCCGTATCCGTACCGCTTGCCACTATGCATAAATCTGACGCTATAGCTGCTCCTGACCCACTCGATGAGCCTCCGGGGATTTTTGTAAAATCGTATGGATTTTTCGTCGGGCCAAAATCGCTGTTTTCTCCGGTTGCCCCATGTGCGAACGCATCGCAGTTCAATTTTCCTAAAACAACTGCTCCCGCATCATGAGCGCGTTTCACCGCCGTCGCATCGTATGGCGGAATATAACCTTTGAGAATATTTGATGCGGCCGTCGTCTCGATACTCTTTGTTGAGTAAATATCTTTGTGAGCAACGGGAATACCAAAGAGCGGGTATTTTTTATTAATATGATTCAAATTATTTTCATGATGTATTAGCTCATCCAGTTCTTTTGCCCTCTTTCGAGCACCTTCGTAGTCAATAGTAATGAAGGCATTCAATTTCTTATTGAGAGAATCAATTCGTTTTAAATACGAATCAACCAGTTCTGAAACTGAAAGTTGTTTCTCTGTAAGTTCTTGTAACGTTTTTTTTATCATGACTTATTATTTGTCATTACAACAATTATTACTATGTCATTCCCGCGTAGGCGGGAATCTCTCGAGATCCCCGATTTCTCGGGGATGACATGTAAGATTATTTAATAACTTGTTCCGTCAGCACATATCCATCTTTCTTCTCTTTTGCATTTTTTAAAACTTCTTCGGTAGACAAAGTGTCTGCTTCTAACTTCTGTTCCTGAAAACGATTCTCATCAGAAATTGATTGGTATGTTGGTTTAACGGATGAAGTATCAACTTCATTCAGTTTATTGAAGTAGTTGAGTACTTCCGATAGCTGCGGAGTAAACCGTTCTATTTCTTCCTGGCTTAACGGCAGACGGGCAAGACGAGCAATTCTTTTGACCTCTTCAGGAGTTAGTGATGTTTTTGTTGTTTTCATAATCTGAATATTCTTCAAACAAAGGATTCTCGTTTCACTCGAACAGTATACTATTTGTATTATACTTCAAGCCTATTTAAAGAAAAAGCCCAGCTGACTCTGCTGTAATTCTTTAACTTCAGATCAATCATAGTGGTATTATAAGTGGTTAGCAATGAAAAAAATAATTGGCATTATTGCTCTGACGGCTCTTTGTGGTAGTTCAGTTCCTGTCTTTGCAAAAATTGCCCTTGAGATTTTTCAGCCCTTTACTCTTGTGTTTATTCGATTCTTACTTGCTACGATTTCACTACTGCCCTTTGTGAAACAGACAAATGAACTTTCTTTTGAAAATTTTAAAAAATTATTCTCTATTGCATTCATTGGTGCTCTAAATCCAATTTTACTATTTATTGCGCTTCAAACGACACAAGCATCGGTAACGCCCCTCATTTATGCTTCAGTTCCTATCATGTCTGCTTTCTATCTTCAATCGGTCAAAAAGCAGAAAATTACGAAAGATCAGTATGCGGGAATACTTATCGGCTTCACCGGCGTCTGCATTATTATCCTATTACCGTTAATTACGTCTCATCAGTATACTCCCCTTGAAATGATGTCGGGAAACGTGCTCATTTTGTTTGCATCCTTCGCTTTTATGCTGTATGGGTTTTATTCAAAAAGCAGACAAGTCAATCATGCAGTCTCACCCATTGCACTCACGTTTTATTTTTCGCTTGTAACGTTGCTCCTTTCCGCGCCTTTTGCACTGTATGAAGTAATTAAGGAGCCAATTCTATATTCTGATATCAGATGGACTCATGTTGTTTCAGCTTTAGAAATAGGCATCGTGGGAACGAGTATATTTTATTTTCTCTACCAGTATTCACTAAAAATAAGTTCCGCCATTACGGCGTCGCTCTTTACCTATTTACAACCGGTTTTAACAATTCTTTTGGCAATAGCTCTCCTCGGGGAAAAAATTACCATTCCACTCATTATTGGCGCTGCACTCGCCGTCTATGGAGCCGGCCACGCTTCAAGAAAAAATAATCACTAACTCTCATCATCAGTTTCTACCCATTGCAGCGAGAGTTGGAAACAAATCTGGAGAAGTTAACAAAAGAGACAAGTCCTCAACAACTGCTACTTCTACACCTTGCTGGTTAACTATTACCGCTGACGCCATATATCTTTGTCTCCTTTGTTCATTCTCAGCTAGTGCAGTAATGTGCACTGATAATGAATCGCTGTCTCCAATTGAACTACTCCATATGCGACGACATGACTGCAATAACGGATGAGATACTGGTGAGACTTCGGGAAGTGTTTGAGAAATATCTGCTCCAATGGTTTGAGCTGCCAACTCTAAAATCATGCCAAATTCATGAGGCTTTATACCAGTCTCAGAAAATAGTGCTTCTGCCTCTGCTATTTCTTTCCCATCACGTAAAATGTCCGTCCGTCCGTTTGTTTCCCGGGCAGTGAGCGTATCACCGGGCACAACAATTCGGTGAAATTTTACGTTTCTCATCTCAGATATGCCATATCTCGAAAGGAGAGCCATAAATTCTACCATTCTATATCCGGGAAGCATTTTCATGCCGCGAAAATGTCCCATCGCATGATATTCTGTTATCAATAACTGCTGTCCTCCATTCTCAATAGGTGTCGGTTGTAATGGATCCACTTTATTTTTCCAATCATACTCACCTATATAGCCTTTTAAATGTTTGCGTGCACTAACCCGCAAAGCACCTTCTCCAAATACCCTATTTAAATAATCATTTGCTTCTATTGTCATAGTAAATCAAATCCGATTAATCATATAATCTCGTGCAGATAATTCCAGTGCATCATCAAGTTTTTCTAATACCATTTCGCTCCCATATTTTTTTTCAAGTGCTTTTTGGATCAACCAATCCGCCAGTTCTGGATTTTTTGGCAAGATAGGACCGTGTAAATAGGTCCCGATAGTATTTTTGAAGACTGCACCTTCCGTATTGTCAATTTCATTATTGCCAAGTCCTTTTATGACGCGTGCAAATGGTTCGATTTTACGACCTAAATATGTTCTCCCGCCATGATTTTCAAATCCAACATATCGCATATTCCGATGAGCTAACAATTCTGGCTTTACAACAATATTGCCAATTAATCGTTCTTCCTGATCTCCAGAATGTTCAGTGTATAAATCAAATATGCCCAATCCCGAAATTTTAGTACCGTCTGCTGCTTTGTAGTATTTTCCTAAAAATTGGTACGCCCCGCAGATGAATAATCCGGGAGTTCCTTTTTCAATTTTATGTCTGATTTCTTCTGTTTTTTTACCCGCAATATCTTTTGAAACCATATCCTGCTGACGATCCTGTGCACCTCCCATAAATAAGACATCTGCTCGTGTTATTTGTGAAACCGGCGAGTCTATACCGTGACAATCAATATGCACACCAATCCCGCGCCATTCGCATCTTTTTTGCAAAACAATAATGTTTCCCCGATCTCCATAGGTACTCATAAGATCCGGATAGAGCCAACAGATATGTAGTTGATGTTTCATTGGTTAGGTAGTGGCACACCTTGGTGCGCCTTTATTTGTCAGGCTTAGCATCAGCCAAAGGCTGATCCTCTGGTCGAAGCTAAGCCATTACAAAATTTTCCTTCCTGTTAATATCTTCCTTATTTCCAACATGGCAGAATATGTGGGAAGAATATATAACGTCTCTCCTTCTTTCGTCTTTTGTAAACCAATTTCAATCGCCCTTTTTAGATTTTCTTCGACTATATAATTTTTATATTGCGTATATTTCAAGCGCAAAGCCATATCCCATACTCTATCGCCCGTGCAAATTACATTTTTGGCGAAACCAACGAGCTGGTCGAAATCAACATCCCATATCCAAGATACATCAGTACCGTCAGGAATGCGGTCATTGAGAGCCGATATAAGATTTGGCCGATTATCAAGAGATAGAACCGTTCGAATACTTTCATTAAACCCCGTCGGATTTTTAGAAAGAAATATTTTTATAACTCGATTATGAATTCTAAATTGTTCTTGCCTGCCAAATGCAGGTTTAAAGTCTTTCAAATCATCTTGTTTGGTGGATAACCCAAGTACGTTCAGAGTAAGAAGAGTAGCGGCTGCATTGTACTGGTTATATTGCCCTGACAATGACAGAGAGATACTTCCTCCTTCTATATCAAGTTTTTTTCGATTTCTCCTGCAATGGGTACAACACCAATCACCTAAATGAGAAAAAAAGTGATGCTTATAGCGTAATTTGTTTCCGCAGTCGGAACAGTACGTCGAGTCTGCCCACGTATCGAGAGTGCTATCTGAATTCATAAGGGGACGGGACAATCCAAAATAATGCAGTTCGGGAAGATGAGAATTCTCGGAAATATAACTTACTGCCGGATCATCAGCATTGACAATAAGATGGGCATTCTTATCAAGATCAGCGATAGCTTTACTCCATTTTTCTAGTACGACATTTACTTCGCCATAGCGATCAAGCTGATCACGAAACAGATTTAACATAATAATAATATTTGGCGACAATTGCTGTACAATATTCGGAAATTCAGCCTCATCAACTTCAAATATTGCATAGCAGTTTGTTTTAAATTTTCTATGATTATATTGAGTAATAAATGTACCCACAATACCATTGCGCAAATTAGCTCCGGATTTATTATGAATAACCATTTTCCCATTCTTTGTTAAGAGATGCTCAATCATCGATGCCGTTGTCGTTTTGCCGTTTGTTCCGATAACTAATATAATCGAATCAGCGTGAGATCGAATAGATGAAATAATAGAAGGATCAATTCGAAGAGCGATTTCACCTGCCCATGTTATACCACTACCAAATCCGCCAAGCAGACTTATTCGTGAAATGAGACGTCCGATTAAAAACGCGCAGTAAGTTCTAGCAGTCATGTCTGTATTATATGATATTACATGGCGCGAAGAATTCGTATCCGCTCCTCAAGCGGTGGGTGGGTATTAAACAAAGAAGCAAATAACTGGCCGGCATTTTTCTTTTTAAAGGGGTTTTCTATAAATAAGTGAGCCGTTGAACTTGATGCATTTCGCAACATATGAGGATTAGAAGCAATTTTTTCAAGAGCGTCGGCAAGAGCATCCGGATTCCTGGTGAGATTTGCTCCGGAAGCATCGGCTAAATACTCACGCTTCCTCGATATTGCAAGTTTAATCAACGTAGCCACAATGGGGGAAAGGATGGCCAATATAATACCGACAATTAGAAATATACCGCTCCCTGAGGAACGATCATTGTTTCGACGACCTCCCCACCAGAGATTTCTCATAAAAAGGTCAGCGACAAATGCGACTGTCCCCACGAGTACCGTGACAATCGCCATGAGACGAATATCAAAATTTTTAATATGTGATAACTCATGGGCAATGACGCCTTCCAGTTCCGTTCTATCGAGACACTCTAATATCCCCGTCGTTGCAACAACAACAGCATGTTCCGGATCTCGTCCGGTAGCAAATGCATTGGGTGCCGGATCATCTATGACGTACAATTTTGGCTTTGGCAGTCCGGCCGCAATTGCCATATTTTCAGCCGTTGTGTAAAAATCAAAGTGAACTTTTTGATCAGCGGGTTGTGCACCGGTCATGGCAAGGACCGCTTTATCCGACCACCAATAACTGGTAAAGCTGATAGTTCCCGAAATAATAAGAGCAATACCGATAAAAGATCCTCCGTATCCACTTGCCTCCCCAAATACCCATGCAAGAAGGGCTATAAACGCAACAAACAAGACCATGATGAGGTATGTCTTAATTTTATTCGATGAAATTTGTTGATAGATTGACATAGACGATACTAATAAATACGAATCGCATTCGAATGATACGAATAATTATCAAGTAATATAGCGGAATTAAGCGCTACATCAGCTAGGCTTTATTCGCAACATTCGCATGGTAATTTGTGACATTCGTATCGCTTCAAGTAAACGAAACTTTAACGTTTTTTCTATCCTCATCAGTCGCTTCAAAGAATTCTTCTTCCTTGAAATTAAACATACTTGCCATGATATTTTGAGGGAAGAGCTTCGTTTTCGTATTGTAGTCAAGTACGGTCTGATTATAGAACTGTCGCGCGTAAGACACTTTATCTTCAGTATCTTCTAACTGCCGTTGTAAATCTTTGAAATTTACGCTTGCTTTAAGTTCCGGATACGCTTCGGCAACGGCAAATAAAGATTTTAGTGCCGATACCAACATACCGTTTGCTTCTGCTGCGGCTGCCGGCGTCTTTGCAGACATCAAGGCGCTTCGTGCCTTGGTAACGTTTTCAAATACTGATTTTTCATGTTTTGCATATCCTTTGACGGTTTCAACAAGATTGGGTATCAGATCTGTCCGGCGTTTCAACTGCACATCAATACCACTCCATGCCTCTTTTACCCGCATTTTAAGCGTCACTAAGTTGTTATACATGGACCAGATAAAAATAATAGCAAGTCCAATGAAACCGATAATCCAATAAAAAACTGTTGTCATAGTTAATCACCACCCCTCATAAACCATTTATCAAACCTTTCAAATGGTTGTGTATTAAGTATATCACTCTTCTGTGCCCAGCCTCTGCGGGCAACTGATACACCATACGGCATATGATCCATCTGATTTACCTGGTGACTGTCGGTATCTATGGTAAAGAAACACCCACTCTTCAGTGCTTCCTGAACTAACATGTCGGGCAAATCTAGTCTTTTGGGACTGGAATTTATTTCGAGAGCTATCTGATTTTTTTTACACATCTCAAAGACCTGATGCCAATCGGCTGCAATTTGTTCCCGTTCGTTGATTAATCTTCCGGTAGGATGGCCAAAAATTCTGACTTTGGGGAAAGATAACGCTTTCACAATTCTCTGTGTCATTTCCTGAGAAGGCAGAACAAAGTTGGAATGAAGCGAGATAATAATACCATCCAAATAGTCAAGTGCCTGTTCAGGTAATGCAAGGGCACCATTCGTTCGAATGTCTACTTCATACATAATGTATACTTTTTTAACACGGGGATATTTTTGTAACAATTTATTATCATACAATAAATGTTCAATATACGTCTTTCGCTCTTTAGTAATAGCAATTATTTGCTTATCTGTATGCCCGGATAATTTAGGGTTGTGATCTGATAAACCAATATACTCATATCCGCGGTCCGAAGCTTTTTTAAGAAGTTCTTCCAAGTTGCTTGCTCCCCGATCATGCGATGAAGGATAATCATAATCTGAATGAATATGAAGATCACCTTTTATATCTGATGAAGTAACTAATTTTGGTAGTTTCTTATCAAACGCTGCTTCAATTTCTCCCTGATCTTCGCGTATCTCAGGCGGTATCCATTCGAGCTTTATAAATGTGTAAAAATCCTTTTCTGAAGAAAATTTCTTAGTTTTGCCTGTTTTTTTATCTTTGATTCCCCATTCCGAAAGAGACAAATCCTTTTCGAGCGCGTATTCACGCAGTCGAATATTGTGATATTTACTTCCCGTAAAGTACTGCAACATGGAGCCATATCTACTCAGATCAATTACCCGTAAATCAATCTGCACTCCATCGTTTATCAGAATAGTGGCACCTTTTTCTCCCTGATCCACAACATCCACCACATCGGGATACTGTATAAAATAGTTTATTGTTTGAGCTGGATTCTTGCTTGCAACTGACACATCAATATCACCGACCGTTTCTTTCCTTCGTCTGAAGCTACCCAAATAATCTATTTTCTGTATATTCTTATCCTTTTTTAGATAGACAGATAATCTTTGTGAAATAACATCGGCATCGGACAAAAGTATCCTCTTTTTCTTACGCGTCCCGCTCTTATATTTTTTAAGGGCGTCGTAAATATCCTGTTGTCGTTTCTCTCCAAATCCTTCCAGATCCTGAATAACCTTATTATTAAGGGCAGTTTCAAGTCGTTCGTAAATTGAAGCACGTTGATTATATGGTTTTTCGTTGAGCAATTTTGACAATTTAAAAGCTGTTTTAGGGCCGATCGTGCGTATTATTAAGAGATCATACATACCGGCAGGCATTTTATTAGTGAATTCCTCAAAATGCTTAACGGATCCTTTTGTAAAAAGCTCATCAAGATGCTGGGCAAGGCTTCCGCCGACACCTGGTATTTTCTGAAGATCACCTCGTTGCCAAATTTGCTGTATATCGGTCGAAAGATTTTCAATACTGTCTGCAGCTTGGTTATAGGCATTTATTCTGAACCTGTTTTCACCTAAAATTTCATAGGCGATAGCAACTTCACGTAATTTTTCCGAAACTTGCTTGTTATTCATAGTACTTTTATAAAAATGATTGACTAAACACGGTTTATTTGCTATTATCCTACCACAATTTATCTCTCTTCGTCCTGCCGTAAAGTCGGGACTTATCGGGACAAGTTGGTCGCGTAGTGTAGTGGTTAACACGCGTCCCTGTCAAGGACGAGATCGCCGGTTCGAGCCCGGTCGCGACCGCTGAAGGACAAGGTCGTCCCGCATAATGCGGGATCGCGACCGCCAAGACCTCATAAACTTCTGCCCAGAAAGGAGGACTATATGGTAACAAAAGCTTCAAAACAAGCTTCTGAAAATAAACTATCTGAGAATATTGGATCGATTATCTTAGGATTTGTCGTTGTATTAATACTGGGCGGATTTTTACTCAATGTGTTTCGGGGAAATAAAGGAGAAGTCGGTGAAAGTGGCCAGACTGTTGAGGAACAGACGGAAACAACCGCTGACGGAAATACCTATACCGTACAACCGGGAGATACGTTGTGGATTATCGCAGAGAAAGAAACGGGCTCTGGATATAACTGGCAGGCAATTGCAGAGGCTAACAATTTACAAAATGCAGATGATATAGAAGAAGGGATGAAACTCGTCATCCCGGATGTATCGGGCTTAACTGCTCAAGCAACGGAAACAATAACGCCTATGCAAGAGGAACCAACCGTGAAACCGACCGAGGGACCGACTGCAACAGCAACAATTGCACCGACGGTTACGTTAACCAGTGCTCCAACACCAACTATGGCGCAAGGTGAAACAAAACCAACTACTGATCAGTACACAGTACAATCGGGTGATAGTTTGTGGAAAATTGCAGTAGCGCAGTATAACAACGGATACAAATGGGTAGAAATTGCGCGAGCGAATAATTTGGACAATCCTGACATCATCCACGCAGGAAATGTATTGCAATTACCATAAGACGACTTCACTCGCACGATCGCATTTGATTACACTCTCGTCATGCTGAATTTATTTCAGCATCTATTCTAAGTGGGATAGATTCTGAATCGAGTTCAGGATGACCATGAGTTTGATATACTAAATCCAATCGTGCGGGATTAGTACACTGGTAGTACGCGTCCTTCCCAAGGATGAGAAGGGGGTTCGATTCCCCTATCCCGCTCCAAAAGGTACAGAAATGTATATAAATTAACACAAAAGTTATGTCTAAATACTTGCAAGTTTATATTAGCGCAGAAAATAAAGACCAGGCTGACACAATATTGAATTCACTTCTTGATAAAAAATTTGTGCCTGGTGGGCTTCTTCTCAATGCTCCTGCCCGTTTTTGGTGGAGGGGTGAGATCACAGATATGGACTATTACAACATCTCAGTTTTTACTAAAGAAAAATATAAGCAACAGATAATTGATGATGTAAAGAAAACTTCTATTGAAGAGGTCCCAATGGTTTGGTTTGTTGAATTTGAAGGGAACCCAGAATTTATTAAGTGGATTGATTCAATAATTTAGTGAAGGATTTTATCCTTAGATGGTTTTTCAATATCTCAAGTTGTAAAATCAAATCAGAGGTAATCAATTCACATAGGTTCGAGTAAAGTACGGTTACCTACTCCATAGGGGAATTGCTACCCGTTTTTTGGTTTTTTAGCCTTAAAATTAATAATTAACCTGGTACGAGCCAGGTTTTTTGCTTTTTAGGAGTTAGCCTAGTAGTGGAATATACCGGTAACGCGGTTCGAACCTGTTTTGGTGTAATTAAATGAAGATGCATACCTTAGCTGATGTTAATAGAGGACTGAATGACCTTAGAAATAGTTTAAAGAACGATGTTTTACCAGTCTTGGACAAAACTGCTGGTGTTGAGGAGGGTGGTTATTTTATAGTCACCAGAGAGATTTTTTCCTACACGGGATTTTTAGGACTACTTTATTACGGGCCTGAAAATCCACCCAATCCTATGTTTCTTAGCAGAACATTTATGGCAGAAAGATATATTACTGACGTTATGGGTCAGGTGGATAATGTGTATAGTGAATATGGAGAACTCATTTATTCAATGTATAGACATGGCACCGTCCATGTCTACAGACCAAATATGCTTGAGAGCACAGTCAACCACAGAAAAATAAGTTTTATGTGCTACAAGGGCCCAAGAAAGGGCATACTCGAAAGAAAAGAGGTAGGAGAAATAGCTGTTACTCATTGTAGCCCTGTTCAAATAAAAAGTGATGAGGATTGGCTACCGCTATCAATAAATGTTTTATATGATGATTTAATAAAATCTATAGACATATACGAGGAAATGGTCAAAAATCATGTTTTATTAGAAAATTATAGTAACGCAATAGACGCACTTTCACAGCCTACTCCAGTGGGATTATCATGGTGATTTAAAGAGGTTCTATTCAAGAAGTTCTTTAACGATTTTGTCTGCAAACGTAAAGACATCAAAAACTGTCTCACGATCAACAAATTTTTTTTGCAAACCCCCGAAGTACAGGATTTTCTTCTGCGGGGATATCCAGTTCTTCTACTTTTTGCGTATTCACATTTATTTTTTTAACTTTATTTGCTGCAACTTTTGTTGTAATTTTCTTTATGTTGTAATGGAGATACGGATTTCTGACTTTATTTTTGAAACTAATAAGCGCTTCTTCTTGGATGTTATTACTTTTTCGCTTCAGCTATGGTGGGTCCTAGTTCAATATTTTCAACTCTAGCCCATTCTTCCTTATCATAAGCACTGCCTTTAGTTTTTCTAACAATAGCGTGTTTAATAGAAAATTCAACTAAAACAGCACTTAGAGATATTGCAGCACCAAAAAGTCCGAACAAGATACATTCTTTTATCTCATTGTACAAAAATCCAATGGTTGGAATTGCTATTTTTGGAGCATTAGGGAATTATTGAATGAATTTACTAGATGCTTTTCGTCTTTGTTCGAAAAGTTCGTCTAGAAATTGACCTTCTGTTTTGGGAGTTTTTGTTTGAAATTCGATACCCCTTTTTTGTAGGTCCTCTATCGTTTTAGGGCTAGAAATAATATGTGTTGACCCCTGAACTAACTCTGAAAGAAAATCGTCAATTTTTTTCATAGAAACTCGAAAGGCGATCCTTGTGGCTAAGATGGGTCAAGAATTAGTATTGTGCCATCAATCCTCTAACAGTAAGGTACTTTCACCACAGAGATCATTCGGTAGAAGCAATTATATCAGCTATTAGAAGTTCGCAAAAATTTTCTTGTTCTGTGTATCAATACGAACTTTTGATCCATATGGCATTGGGACCTGAGGATCAGAATGACCGAAATCTAAATTTTGTATAATCGGAATTGTCGAATTATATTTTCGAACAATTTCCAGAATTGTTTCTCTTTGCTGTCTGCGATAGTCTTCTTTTTGTTCTGTACTGTTTTGCTTATCGAATTCCCAAGCTTTTGGTCTTCCGACTAATAAACCTTTAATTCTTTTTAGAATTCCTCTTTCGCCTAGTGCTCGATATACCCGACGAACATAATCTGCAGACGGAATTTCTTCAGATGTTTCAGTCAATAGAATAATGCTTTCAAATTCATCAAGTGTCGGGATGGTAACACCGTGCCGTAATAACTCATCTATTGATTCCACACAGCCTCCCCAGGTTATGCCCTCGGCATTTTGATTACCGTTCCATATCCACCCCACATTAGGTTCGTATAGTCTATTTTTGCTAAGGTTGTCTGGATTTTCCCAATCTAAACCGATGTCGTTATACTCTTTGCTTGCCTCCAATTCTATTTCGCCTTCGTCGAATAACGCATATTTTAAATATTTAACTGTAAACTCATTCATTTTCCCTTGCTCTGCAAATTGAACAAACAATGAGCCTCCATAAAAAGAAGGAATTCCATTCAACCAAAGAAAGCTTTCAAAATGTGTATTATCACTATACCCAAAGAAAGGTTTAGGGCTATTTACGAATGGTTCTTTGGGTAAGTTCTTGATGTAAGTTATTTGATCATCTCCACCAAGGGAAGATATGACAGCTTTAACTTCTATATTCCCAAAAGCATCAATCAAATCTTTGGCTCTCTCTTCTGCCGAGGCACCAACTTTTTTGGTAGTAGGGAATTCTACGGGTTCAAGTTCATAAACTTCCCTTAATCGTTTCAATCCCAACTCATAAACATGTGGCCATCGTCCTGGAGCGGCAAAAGATGGAGATAAAATGGCTACTTTGTCACCTTTTTTGAGTTTATTAAGTTTAATCATATCTGTATTTTACATCATTTTCTCTTGCTTTTTCTTTTGCTAAAAAAAGCCAAGGTAGGTCTTTAAAGCTGTCTATTTTAAATGATACAATAGAGTCTATTAGTTCCCATTCAAAATCTGGTGTAATAGTATTAGAATACAAATAAGTACAACAAACTATACTCATCTGCTCTTTCATTGCACCATTGCAACATAATATGTTAAGTGAACAACGACAAAGCATTTTTGTCGATATAATCTCAGAAGCAACGGAAATGGTTTTTACCCACGTTGATAGAAATGATTTGACGGGAGTAGTCGACTACGCATCAATTTTTGCCCGGTCACCTGAAGAATTCTCAGAAATAGCAGCAGAATTGCAACAAAATGGATCAGTAGTCATAGAACGGCCATCGGGTAACTATTACATGCTCAACGAGCCGCTTGAGACACCTGCGGGAGTCATACGTCACTGTCGAGTACGCTTGTTTGACACTGATCATCCAGAGCGCGGATATGCAGACTTTGAAGTTACTGATTATCATGCATTTAAAGAGAAATACTCATCAAAACCATATTTTTCGGTACTTGATAAAGAAGAAATGAGTGAGTTAAGAGATCCTGCATATAATGTCCGTGCCTATTTCACCAACAGGAGTTTTTAAGAAAGTCGATATTTTTAATGAACACACAAAAAGTAACTCAAAAAATAACTGAAATTTTACAATTTGTACCTGGAGGAAAGGTCCTGCAAACTAAAGACGATACCTCGGTTCTTAATCTCTCGGATGAACGGACCTTATTGG
>Ga0209211_10001214_pt1 | contig 49876 bp, 43 predicted proteins | sample RifGroA2_FD_183992 | JGI IMG/M metagenome (GOLD analysis project Ga0209211, IMG submission 183992) | Groundwater microbial communities from Rifle, Colorado, USA - Groundwater A2 (SPAdes) (version 2) | ecosystem: Environmental > Aquatic > Deep subsurface > Groundwater | place: Rifle, Colorado...
CCTTTACATCGAGGGCACTTAAAATTAGCCATGGGGAATCACCTTCAGAAGAAATAATACGGACTACTATATAAATATCACGTTAAATTGACTATATCGTTCCGACAAAAGATATATAAAGGAGAGTTCCCGGGAAGGGTTCATGGGGTTACTCGAGAAAGTAGAAAAAAAGAATGCAGTAGCGGCCAGTTCTCCTGCTCCTTTGAAGAAAAAACAGCAAAAAAAGCAGGCGATAAAGCACGCGGTGAAGAAAAAGGCATCCCCTGCACATGTGGCTGAGCCAGCCATCGAAAAGCCATCTCCAGCACCCCAGCAAGTTGTTACCATGAAAGACCTCAAGGCGCTCATCGAACAGCGCCTCAAGACAACTCCACCTGAACCGACAAATTATGGAACCTCACCAGTCTCTGGAAAACTTGCATCTGGAAAGGCGCGGGCAGATCCCTGGGAGCGACTCCCTTCAGGCATTCCTGGATTAGATGAGATTATGGAAGGAGGATTTCGAAAGAATACTGTCACCCTGATTGTCGGAGGCGCTGGCTCTGGAAAATCAATCCTGTCAATGCAATACCTTGTCCATGGCATCGAGAAGCATAAGGAGACAGGAGTGTATATCTCATTTGAGGAAAGCAAAGAAAAGATTCTGAGCGAGTTCAAGCGGTTTGGCTGGGACCTGGAAAAGAAAGTAAAGGACAAAAAGCTCATCATCCTCCAATACACCCCAGAACAGGTAGGGGACGTCCTTAAGGCAGGCGGGGGAATCATCAGGGACACCATCGAGAGCATCCATGCAAAACGCCTCGTCATCGATTCACTCACTGCATTCTCATTGCTATACAAGGATGAGCTTTCACGAAGGAAAGCATGCCTCCAGCTTTTTGAATCGCTCGCCCGCTGGGACATGACCACCCTCATGACAGAAGAAAAAGATGTCGACCCTGACAAGCAAATATCCAGCGAGACTGAATTTTCAGTCGATGGGGTCATCTTACTTTATCATATCAGGAAGGGGGACATCAGAGAAAGAGCCATTGAAGTCATAAAACTTCGGGGAACAAATCATGCGACAAAGCTCTTTCCAGTGAGAATCGACAATCACGGCCTTATTGTCTATCCCGAAGGAACAGTCTTTTAGCAGGAAAGGTTTTTATAAGCGGAACACAAAAGAATAACTACGGAGAACATATGATTATGGAGAACATGACCCTTGGGTTTGGCAGTTATGTTGGAAAGTACCAATCCATCCTTTCTATCATCGCAGAAAACAACTATGGCAATTCCATTGGAAACCTGCTCAAGCAGGTGCCAAACCAGAAGATCTGCTATGTCACTTTAAGCAAGCCATCATCAAAGCTCGCAAAAGACTTCAAAGCCATGGGAGTAAACCTTGAGAACATCTTCTTCATCGATGGAGTCTCCCAGGGAAAATTGCCGGAAAACATCAATGCGGTGATGATCTCTTCGCCTTTTGCCCTCACTGAGCTTTCCCTCGCGCTAAATACTGCAGTGTCCTCCGCAGCGTTTGATGTGATCATCTTCGACTCATTATCATCACTTGGCATGTACCATTCGGAACGAGTCGAAGCAGCAACAAGATTTGCAGCGCACCTCATCAACAAGATGGGGCACTCAAAAAGCACCCTTGTTTTTACCTGCCTTGAAGGAGACATGAAATCAAAGATCATCAAAGGCATCTCACCGATGATAGATAAAGTGATGATGGTAAACGACCTGACAATCATCCAGCCAAAACATGCAAGCTATGGGATGCCTTTTGCCATTGCAGTAATGCTGCTTGGCGCAATATCGGTTGGTTTTTTCCGTCAGGACACTGGTCTGACGGGCTATGCAGTTGATGAATCAGCTTTTCACATCGCAAAGACAATCACCCTCCCAACAGCACTGTATTTCACGTTCTTGTTCTCAGCCTTAGCTGTTGCGATCCTCTACCTCTCAACACACTGGAAGAGATAATAAGAGAAAAAACAGGGAAAAATCCGAAATCTTTAAATCACCCTCATCTTTTGGAGAGGCAGGTTAAGAAAAGTGGTGATCAGACAAAGTACTTCTCAGGGACAGGTAGCAACTGAACTCCTCATCATCCTGGCAGTTGCCCTTGGCATACTCCTCATCACGTTCACGGTCAATAGCGACGTGATGCAGTCTGTTGGGCAGCAGCACAGGCACCAGACAGCGAGGACAGGGGTCAATGACCTTGGCGATGCAGCGGAGCTTGTCTACCAGCAGGGAGTTGGCTCCAGAACAACAGTCTACCTTGCCCTCCCAAATGCAGTGGCCTCCTCGACAGTGTCAAACAAGACAATCAAGATTGCGCTTGCAGATGGAGAATCCATCTATCGAAACGTCGGTTTTGTTGTCAATGGCACCCTTCCTACTGCAGAGGGCAAATATTGGGTGACTGTACAGGCGATGGAAGGCTATGTGCTCATCAATGCTAGCTATGCCACCGAGTCACCCATCGTTTGCGGGAATGGCATCATCGAAGCTGGAGAACAATGTGACCTGGGCCAGCTAGGCGGACTGGGCTGCACCGACCGTGGATACTTTTCAGGCACTCTTGCCTGCTATTCAAACTGCACATATGATGAATCTTCGTGTTCCCTGGCAGACATGACCCCTCCAACAGTCACCTTGATTTCCCCGGAAAATGGTTCGGTTGCGCTAAATGGGAGCATTGTTTTCAACTGCTACGCAACAGACAATGTCAACCTCTCCCGAATGGACTTATGGATCAATATTTCAGGGGCATGGTCAAATTATGCTACTTGTCCTATTTCGGGGACGGCAAATAGCTGCCTTTTTGATCAAACACTGGCATCAGGAGGGTATCGATGGAACTGCAATGCCACCGATGCTTCAGGAAATAGTGCATTTGCGTCCAATAATTTCTTTCTTACAGTGAATATTCCACCAACGAATACAACACCAATTGTTGTCTTCTCTGACTGGGGATGGGCACAAAGGATCCTTGTGCTTTATGGGACGAATGGGACATTGAAATTTACCACCTCATCGCCTGGATATTTTCCAAATACCGTTGCTGCCGGAGATCTCAATAATGATGGAACAGATGATATCGTCGGAGGAATGACTAATGGAAATATCATCACAGCGTTCTATGGCCAGAACGGAACAACTCTGTGGAGCCACACCCTCTCTATTTCAGGAGACAGCCTTAAGTCGCCAATCATTGTTGCAGAGGGTTCTGCATATGCGGGAGGCCAAAAGAAAAAAGTTTACCGGCTCAACACCACCCTTGGGAACGAAATTTATGCATCTGCTGAATACGCAAATCCCTACATTGAAACAATCGACCTTGGAGATATTGATGGGGGAGGAGATATCGATTTTGCTGTCAACTCCAATTCGAAAGGCGAGATTTATGCCTATAACGGCACGAGCGGGGCCATCCTCTGGACAAAGACATTATCATCAACAGCCAAAGGAACATCCGCTCTTCGGGTCGAAGATATTACCGGTGATGGACGTGCAGATATTGCCATTGGGACGAACAAGGATAAAGTCTACCTCCTTAGCGGAGTGGATGGAAGTGAGGTATGGACATCATCTACTATTGGGTCAGACGTCGAATACATTGCTGTTGGTGATCTTAATAATGACAATACAAAGGATGTCCTTGGCATGAACGGATGGGGTCATTACCTCTATGCATTCTACGGCCAGAACGGAAGCACGATGTGGTATTATAATGTGGACTACGAAAATGCTTACGTGCTTGAATCAGCAGATCTCAACCAGGATAACTCATATGATGCAATCTATGGAGATGATGATGAAGAACAGTACCACGTGCTCCATGGAAAGAATGGGAGTATCATGTATTCTTCTGCCTCCAGCACTGATGACATCACCCACCTTGTGCTCGGAGACCTCAACCAGGATGGCACCCTCGATGTTGTCGTTGGGGGATGGGACAACAAGATCCGAGCTTATTATGGACAGAACGGGAGCGTGATGTGGACGTTTACCTCAACAGACAACAAGAACGGCAATATCGCCATCGGCCAGGTGGGAACATGAAAAGACAAGTCCTATTCACATTAGTCCTTATCCTTATTGTCATTTGTCTTAGTGCATTTATTGCTTCTGGAGCAACAATCAGCATCCCGGTCAACCAAGAAGAGGAACACCTCACGGGGCTGGACATTTCATCGATGAGCCTTGTGGAGGGATCACCTGATGATGTGGGCCTCTACCTGCTCTCCTCTGGACCAAAAACAGTCCTCTATCTCACTCAGGGCATGATTGGAGCAAAACAAGAATCATGTGAGAAGACAACGATCAACCAATATCGAATCCGCATCGAGGAGGGAGCAGCTTTCTGCCTTTCTTCGGATGGAAAAGTCAAAGAGATGAAGGTGCTCTCACTCTCCTCTGATGCAGCAGACATACAATTTGAGGGATATGGGGAATATATAGCAGGAGAAATGATAACTCCTGCCATCGCAAGAGAACCTACCGGGGAAGTGTCCCTGCCAGAACAGAATCCTGAACCAGCACCATTAGTCACTATCAAGGAAGAGGGGAAAGAAGAGGGACTCTCACAACTTCTCCCAACTGTTAACCTTGGAAAAGAGGAAAACTGGCTCCTCAGCCGGGTGCTCATCGGCGTGGACATTGCCATCTTCATCATCATCATTGTCCTTCTCATCAAGATCAGACGGTATGTGTGATGCAAAAAAAAAGCCAGGAAAAAAAAAGCCAGGCAAGCATGGAGTTCATCCTCACATTATCACTCCTCTTACTGGTGTTCTCTGTTGTCCTTGTCAGCGTCCATGAACGTCTAGACCATGTCAGAAAGGCAAGAACAAGACTTCTGGCAGAGCAGCTCGCAGACAATGTTGCAGTGAACATCAATGCGGTCTATCTTGCTGGACCGGGGAGCAGCACAACAATCCAGCTGCCATCCAGCCTGAAGGATGGCACATTATATCTCCTCTCACTCACCGCAGGCTTTGCAGAGATCGAATGGCTCTCCTCTGATAGCGTGCTTCGCTACCAAGCCCCGCTCCTTGTCCTAGTGACAGGGAATACAACAGCCATCAAGGATGACATAGTACTATCAGGCAATGGAACTACTGTTCTTGTCATCCCTACTGAGAATTCAACTAGTTGTGAACAATCTTGCACTACTGCAGGATTTGCTGCTGGATCCTGCCAAGAAAACCAAGCAATGTGCATGAGCCTTGGAAATACCCATCTTGATGAAGGATCACCATTCTGCATCCCTTCAGCCAAAAAAAGCTGCTGCTGCCAACCATGACACGACCACATGACAAAATAGGGCATGACAAAACAGGGCAATTCTTCTCCATAGACATCATCATCGCCTTCCTTGCATTCATCCTGATCATCTTTGTCGCATCAGCTGCCCGGGATTATGGACAGGAAAAACATACCACTGCAGAATGGAGGAATGACCTGGAGATCACCTCAAAAGGATCCTTGGCAGTGCTCATCGAGACACCAGGCAATCCACCTGATTGGGAAACCTTTCCAAATTCAACTGGCATCATTTCCCTTGGCCTGGCTGGCGGCACCATGGATATCTCTGGACTCACCGCCGAGCCTTATGGATATCTCGACTCTCAAAAGATCGCTAGTCTGCAGAACCTTTTTGCCGCAGAACCGGTCAGGACAACCGCACTGCTTGGCCTTCCTGGAGATCAATTTCTTCTTCTTATCAGACAGTGGAACGGATCTGATTATCAGCTCACCTCCAGCATCGGCAATGAACCGTCAACTTCAGCAGCATTCATCGTGCAGCAGGACCGGTATGCACTCCTCAATAACAATATCACCCAAATACGGATGGTCGTCTGGAAAGAATGCGAGGGGGTGATGTGCAGATGAAAAGGGGCATTATCTACACTCTTGATGCGATCCTCGCTGGAATTGTTGCCCTCAGCTTTGTCTTCATCTGTATGTCATATCTTTCTGCAAACCCTTCAGAACACCTCAACGCCCTCAGCCTCACAACACTAGACCAGGATACACTCAGCGTGCTTGAAAAGGATGGAGTGCTCGCAGATGCACTGCAGGGAGATGCTCTTGACCTTGGAAATTTTCTTGATGCGCTGCCAAGCCATATTTGCGCAGAAATCTTCCTGTATGACACGGACATGACGCTTTATCGAAATATTACAAAAACAGGATGTTTGCCATCTGATGATGTTGTTATCACCCGGCGCGTCTTTTTTGCGGGAAACGCCACCCCCTATTATGCAAAGCTCCGTGGGTGGTACAATGAGTGATAAGCCGGCCCTTCAAAAAAAAGGGCTGCTCTTTACCGTCATGACCTTCCTGCTTATGTTCTCCGTCTTCATCATCGCTCTCAGCTATGCTGAACGGATCAGCAGCATCAAGGGGATGATGGTTGGCGCAGGCGCAATCCATAAGCAGCGGTATTATGAGGATGACATTGCCAGCAGAGCATATGCTGACCTGCTTGGCCTCAACATCTCCCTTACCCACACCGGAAATACACGGATAGTGAACCTGAGCATCCCGAACATTGGGAATGGCACCAACCCTCATTATCACATGCAATTTTATAAAGATTTTATTGAACGGGTGTACAGCAGCGATAACAATATCAACATCACACTAAGGGAATTCAATGCAACAATCACTCTTTCCCCCATCAACACGACAATCTCGCTTGACACAAACAACACAAAGCTCACGAACCTATCACTTCTTAGCGAATTTTCCCTCGTGCTCAAGACAAATGAGACTGCGATCCCGATAGTGACACCATCGTTTGATGCAGGTGCTATCTCCCTGAATATTGCCATCCTGAATGAAAGCGATGAGGTTATATCAACGACAGTTGCCAGCGTATCTGGATCTGGTGCAAACAGCATCACGTATGCATTCGGGGGGGCAAAGATAGTGATATTTGAATTTGGACAGACGAGCATCGGCACATCCAGCATGGTCATCTCCACAACAATACCTGTAGAATACCGAGGGTTCTCCTTGTCATTCCTCAGCCCTTCGCCCCTCAGCGCCATCGGAGGAAATGTGAGCATTGCAAGCAGATCTACCAACAGCACAAAAAACACAAAGATACTCCTCGCAAAAGAAAGTTAATCCTTGCAAAAGGAGGATAAATGAGGATGAAAAAATGACATTCCTCAATCTTTAAATACTCTATCCCCTGCAGTCTTCTCCAATGAACATTGTCCACCTCACGCAAGTGTATCACCCAGTCATCAATGGGGTTGTTCGGCACATCAGCCTCATGACAAAAGAGCAAAAAAAGCTGGGGCATGAAGTGGCTATCATCGCACCCCACCAACCACGCTATTTTGACAAGGAATTCTACGTCTTTCGCCTGCCATCAACAGGGATTGGGATGCAAGGATACCAGCTCCAGGTGCCAGTTTCCGCATTTGCATGGAATATGCTCAGGAAAGCGGACATCATCCATGTCCACACTCCCTTCCTCATTGCGAAGATGGCGCTCCAAGCAAAGCGCAAACTAAAAAAGCCGATCATCTTCACCCATCACTCCAGCTATACAGAGCTGACCCATAACATCCCTGGCAACTTCTCTTTCTTTGACAAAACATTCGTCAAGCCATCAGTCACAAAGATGGTCATTGGATTTGCGAACAAGACCGATGCGATCATCGCCCCAAACGAGACCATCAGACAGTACTTACAAGAAGGAATCACCTATCGATACCTCAACAAGAAAAAAAACCTAAATGTCACAAAACCTATCCATCTCATCTATACTGGATGTGACGCTTTAGAAGCAAAGAAGGCTGATGGAAAAAAGAGGAGGCATGATCTTGGCCTCAATGATGTCATTGTTTATCTCTATATCGGACGGGTCTCGAAAGAAAAAAACATTCCGGAACTCATCTCTGCATTTTCAGAAGCAAAGATCCCTGGCAGCGTCCTTCTCATCATCGGTGATGGCCCAATGAAAAGGATGCTGCAAAAGAGCGCGCCAAAAAATGTGCTCTTCATAGGATCAGTACCAATGGAAACTATCTTCGAATATTACAAGGCAGGAGATATCTTCGTGTCTGCATCAACTGTGGAAGTACAGCCCCTCACGTTTGCAGAAGCGTGCGTCGCTGGCCTTCCCATCGTCTGCTATGACTCTCCAGGATCACGGGCAGCAGTTGAAGACAACGGCATTCGGGCCGGTTCACATGAGGAATTTGTTTACGGGCTGCAATTGCTTGGGAAGGACCCTTCAATCCGCAGCCGCTATGCAAAACGAAGCCTGGTCATAGCAGAAAAATTCTCCAGCATAAACATAGCTTCACAACTAATCAGCACATATCAGGAGGTCATTGATGGACAGTAATCACTCCCCCAACACAAAAGAACAGCAGATGACAATGCTAGGACAGTTTCTCCATCCATTGAAGAAACAGCGAATACTCATCATTGCCCCTCATTGTGACGATGAAGTGCTGGGGTGTGGAGGATTGATTACAAGAGCACTTCTTGCAAAGAGCAAGGTTGAGGTATATATTGTCACTGATGCGGATAAGTATGGCATTGGGCACCTTCGAAAGAAAGAGTCGAAGGCTGCGCTCAAGGTGCTTGGCCTTGATTCCTCCCACTTGCATTTCCTTAACTTTCCTGACAGGGACAGGAACCTGACCAAAAAAAATCCTGAGGGAAAGAGCCTTGCTGATGCGATCAAAGAAGCAAAAGAAAAGCATAAACCAACCCTCATTTTTCTACCGCACCCAAAAGACACCCATCCCCAGCATCATGCCGTCTATGTACAAGGAATTGAAGCGCTTAAGGGTGAAAAGATTCTGCATTATCTCATCTGGTATGGCCTGTTTGGACATCCCTGGCCGCATGGGTATAAGCCAGCGCTCAGGATTGCTCCACCACAAAAGATCAATGAGGGGACATGGTCTATCCTCCCTTTGGATACTGAGAAGGAAACAATCAAAGAACAAGCGATACGTTGTTATACCACGCAGCTTGCAAAAAGAAACCCCATTCTCAGAAGCCAGCTCCTTAGTTTTGTGAGAACAAATGAATTATTTTGGGGGGATTAATCAGAAATCCGCTGCTCAGCGCCACAAGATGAGTAAAGCTCATCTATGCACGGTCGCAACGCTCCCTTGTAACCCCAATCTAAAGGTCGGGGTATGACACGCTTCACTTCTGCACGCGGATTTCTGGTGTAGAATTGGGCACTCGCCCTAAAGGGCGGGGTATGACACCCAATTCAACAATCATAACAATTACAATGACTTATGAATAAACTTATTAAGAAGAAACCATTCTCATAAAAATACTTTGAATAGGGGATTGTCAATGGCTCATTTTGAAGAAATTGCTCACCTACAGGACAGGGAGATTACTCCGGGAGAAAGATGGGTTTATTCTGCGGATTTCAACATTTCGCTTCAGGGACAGGCGCTCAGAAGTACCTCACGAATTGATGTTGAGGTCGCTGATGCAAGACATATCTTAAAAGGTGGGGGACGAGTTCTCTTCCTAGCCCACCAGGGAAGATATAAAGACAGTGACACAGAAGATTTAGATTATGTTGTTCCTTATTTGAGGGAAGTCCTTGGAGTGGAGGTATGCTATTTTCCTGAAAATGCAACTCCTGGCGCAGAAGAATTTTCCAGGCAAATACGGCCGGGAACAGCTGCGGTCATGGGCAACACAAGGAAACATCCCGGAGAAGAACAAAATGATCCTTCCCTTGCCCAACGCTTTTCATTGCTGGGAGATTATGCTGCAATTGGAGGGTTTGGAAAAGCCCACCGGGCACATGCATCAAATGTTGGCATCTTATCTCATCTCCCTGGATATATAACTGAGAGCCAATTACGGGAAATGGAATGTTTAGCGCCATGGGCAGGAGCCCAGGAAGAAGAATTTTTTCTTGCAGTCCTTGGCGGAACAAAACGTGAAAAAATAACAATTGGCCTGGACGGATTCTTACAAACATATGATGGCATCATACCCGGGGGAATTGTCCTTAATACTATCCTTAAAGTCAAGGGATATGCCATAGGGGATTCACTCATTGAAGACAGCGGAAGAGCATATGAAAGAGAAACAAAAGAAATGCTGCAACGGGAGAATAGAGGCACAATCTATCTTCCTGAAAGGGTTATTATTGCAGGGCGAAACGGCGAGCAGTTCAGTGATGTTCGCCTCGTTGGCATTGACGAAGGGGTTCCTGAAGGATCCATGATTGTTGATTATGTTCTTCCCCCTACTGCTTTAGCATCGTTAGAGAGGATGGTAGCTGAGAGGGGCAGACTCCTCTTGGCAGGAACACCAGGCATTGTTACAGCAGGATTTTCACAAGCAACACAGCCACTCATTGAAATGATGAGGAGAAACAAGGATAAGTGTATAGTTGTCGGAGGGGACAGCGCTGCTGAATTAGGGTATGATGGACCAACATCAGTTGGCGGCGGTTCTGCCCTTTATTTTGTTGCCCATGGGACAACTCCAATCATTGATGCATTACTGCTCAACAGAAGATTATTCTCAACATAATTCGCGTTTTTATTTTAATCTGGGGAATCTGGACGGGATCTAGGAGAATCGCAATCTTTATAAACCCTAATCCCCGATAAAAAAGAAAAGAGGGGTGCAGAAGAAATGCTTGATTCCTTATCAATGCAGGATGTCCTTTTGACTACAACATTTCTCTTATCAGTCGTCCTTGTCGTGCTCGTCTTGCTCTATTTGCTCGTTCGGGCAATAGACAACCGGGCGCATAAGCGAGTCATCCATTCCCTCACGTCCTCCGGAATGATCATCCTTGATGAGAATGCTCCAACGAAAAAGAAGACCCCTTCAGAAAAGGAGAAAGACAAGATAAAAGTCCAGATCCACAAGATTGTAGAGAAAGAAAATGAGCTCAAGAGCCGGGAGTACCAATTAGAAAAACAAGTACAACAATATGAAACCGCCCAGGCAGAAGAGCGCGAGAAGAAGGATAAAAAAGGAAAGACGAAAGAAAAAGAGGTTCGCCCAACGATCATTGTGGAAAAAGGCATGGATGAGGAAGTCAGGAAGGTCCTCCTCCTCGCAGACCACCTCCTCGAGAAGCTGCCTGATGAAGAGGTCAAGGAATTCCTCAAATCCCCGGATTTTGCTCTCTATAAGAAAGTCTTGAAACAAGCCCACAAGCAGGAAGATTAGCGATGCGCCATGGGACTCCTCGACAAAGCAGAACAAACATCAACAGGACAAGAAGAAACACCATCTGCCCGGCCTCTGCCTTCTCTCATTGAAACCGATATCGATGCCATCTACCATGAGGTCATGTCAACTGGGAGGATGAGCATTAAGACAATCGCTTCCACCCATACTGTCTCAGAAGCAAAGGCTGAGGAATGGGCAGGAGCCCTCGACAAGCAGGGACTGCTCGAGATATTCTACCCCACCATCGGCGAGCCTGAACTGCGGGTGAAGATCACCGGGCAAACAAAGAAGCCTGTGAACACCAAAAAGAACCTGTTCATCTTTAGCCTTGCGATGCTGCTCATGGCAGTCCTTGCAATCTTCTTCCTCAAACGACAAGGGGTTATCTAGCATATGGAAGGGAAAAAACTCATCGAGAAATACACCGTTGAGAGCGATGGTGTGACTGCAGGCGTTGCCATCTGGAATGTGCTAAGCGAAAATGTTCCAGTCTATGATCTCACCATGCCGGAGATCGGGCCTGCAACTGAAGCGGTCATGGGAGAGGTCATCGATGAGCTCTGCAAGGTATTCCCGCTTGAAATCGAGGATGTACGAGACCCAAAAAAGCTCGAGGCCATCAAGCAAGGGATGCTCACCCATACAAAAGAGGCAGTAAAAAAGATGCTGCCAAACCTTGAAGAAGAAAAAGTGACGATGATCTCTGGCATCATGCTGCACCGGATGATTGGTCTTGGCTTCATCGAACTCATCCTTGCCGACAACAACATCGAGGAACTGGCAGTTAATGCAGCCCATCTTCCGGTCCATGTTTACCACAAGAAGTATGGATGGTGCCAAACGACAAAGAGCCTTGGATCTGAAGAGGAGACACTCAACTTCTCATCACAGATCGGGAGAAAGGTTGGCAGGGAGATCAACAGCCTCCACCCGATCATGGATGCCCACCTCATCACAGGGGATAGGGTCGCTTCGACATTATTCCCGATAACGACTGCCGGAAATACGATCACGATCAGGCGGTTCTCCCGCAACCCCTGGACGATTGTGCACCTGATCAGCCCTGAGTACCATACGCTTTCCGTCGAGATGGCAGCACTCCTCTGGCTCGCATTGCAATATGAACTCAATATCCTTGTTGCCGGAGGGACGGCTTCTGGAAAGACAAGCATCCTGAATGCCATTTCCATTCTCACACCACCATCGCACAGAATCATCAGCATCGAAGACACAAGAGAAATCACCTTGCCAAAGGAATTATCGAACAACTGGGTGCCAATGACTACCAGGAATGCAAATCCTGAAGGGCAGGGAGAAGTGAGTATGCTTGACTTGATGGTCAGCTCGCTTCGCATGAGGCCAGACAGGATCATTGTTGGCGAGGTGAGGAGGCGGGAGCAGGCAGAAACACTCTTTGAAGCTATGCATACTGGCCACTCGGTCTATACAACGCTCCATGCAGATACCGTCGAACAGGTGAAACGGCGGCTCGTCGAAGCGCCAATGAGCATCCCAAAAACAGAGCTCGAAGCACTCCACCTTATCCTTGTGCAGTTTCGCGACCGACGAAAAGGCTCGCGGCGAACGCTCGAGATGGCAGAAGTGCTCCGGGGAGGAAAAGATTACCTAGAGACAAACCTCCTCTTCCGATGGCATCCACGAGATGACAAGTTCGAAAAAGTCAATGCCAGTATTAGGCTTTTTGAAGACCTTAACCTGCACACCGGCATGACCGGCCAAGAGATCTTGCATGACATCAAAGAGAAGCAGGCAATCCTTGAATGGATGCTGGCCCAAAACATCAAGGATATTGGGGATGTTGGAAAAGTCATGAGAATCTACTATAAAGATAAGACCCCTCTCCTTGAAGCTGTAAAAAACAAGAAGCCATTACCTTCATGAGACCACCACTAATGCTCTTACCGGAACGCGCCTCTTGCCGGCTGGCATCACCATTTGTTGGAATTGGAGACAAGGCTGCAAGACTCTTTCCCTCCCTAAAAGATGACCTCTCACAGGCTCACCAGCAAAAGAGCGCTGCACGCTACACAGCAGAGGTCATGATAAACACGTGCATCTATTTTCTCTTGTTTTTTGGACTTCTCTTCCTCCTTAGCATGTCACAGGGCAAGGAACGGGCAGCATCACTCCTCCAGGGACTTGGCCTTTCATTCCTCATCAGCCTCCTGATATTCTATTCCCTCATCACCTACCCGCGCATCCTTGCAGGAAAACGCTCAGAACAAATAGAAAAGCACCTCATCTTTGCCCTCAAGGATATCCTCCTCCAGGTCAGGTCGGGAGTGCCCCTCTACCACAGCATCGTCAATGTTTCCAAAGCAGGCTATGGCGAGGCATCAAAAGAATTCGAGCAGCTGGCACAATTCATCAACACGGGGATGTCAGTAGACAAAGCGCTCGAACGCTTAGCGCTTCATACCAAATCAGACTTTCTCAAAAGGACCGCGTGGCAACTCAACAATGCCATCATCGCAGGAGCATCCCTTCAAGGCGCACTGCAAGCCCTCGTCGATGACCTCACCCTCGACCAGAAAGACAAGATCAGGAATTATAGCCAGGAACTCAACTTATGGATCCTGCTCTATATGCTCTTTGCCGTTGCCGTCCCGACAATTGGAGCTACGATGCTTGTCATCCTTTCCAGCTTTGCTGGCTTTGGCATCGAACAAAACATGTTTGTCGCGTTCATCATCATCTGCCTTATCATCCAGGGAATGCTCATTGGCTTTGTGAAGACACGAAGGCCGGTGGTGACAATATGAATCGTGACACCATGATGAGAGGGAAGCTTACTGAGGGAGCATCATGAATGCACACCTTTGCCGGGTACTTGCAAAACCATTCCCAAAAAAGTACGTTGCCAGATTAAAGGGAATCATCCTGCGTGCAGGCGAAGATGCCCCTGCTGATATCATTCTTGGAAAGATAACCCTGCTCTCACTCCTCGCTTTTCTCATCACCATCCTCATCCCATTTGCGCTCCATGCTGCCTATACAGCAAGCCATATCCTCATTGCAATAGTAGCCTTCCTCTTTATCCAAACCCTGGGGTACTTCCATTTATTCTTCAAAGCAGAGGACCGCACAGCGAAGATCGAGGATGCATTGCCAGATGCACTCCAGCTCGTTGCCGCAAATATCAAGGCAGGAATCACCCCCTTCAAAGCACTCAAGCTTGCCGCACGAACAGAATTTGGCCCATTAGCAGAAGAGATTCATATCGCAACGAGCAAAGCATACGGCACGTCCTCATTTACTGATGCATTGCTTGGCATCTCAAAAAGGGTATCCTCCGAGACCCTCGAACGAGCCCTGAAACTGTTTATCAGCGCCCTTGAATCCGGCGGACACCTCGCACCCCTCCTCGAAGAACTCTCCAGAGACATCGCACAGAACCGGAGCCTCAAAAAGGAGATGATAACAAACACGAAGACATATGCGGTTTTCATCATGTTCACAATCATGTTCATCGCACCTCTCCTCCTCTCTGTATCGATCTACTTCATCACGCTCATCAGCAGCATGCAGAGCCAGGCAGGCGTTGCAGATGCGAGCTTTGGGATGGGATTTCTTGCAGGAGAGGTGGTCATTACCCCAGCATTTCTCACCGTAATATCAATCATCCTTCTGTTTGCAACATCGATGCTCGCCTGCATGCTCCTTGGAGTGATAAAAGAAGGAAAAGCATCGCATGGGCTTCGCACAGCACCAATCATCATCGTCGGAAGCCTCATCCTCTTTGTCATCTACCGCCACCTGATTAGCAACTTTTTTGGAAATCTTACCTGAAGAAATAGAAACGTTTAAATAATGAAAAAAGGAATAAACGGGTATATTATACCAAACGAGGTGAAAACATGCTTTCTAAGAAAGGACAAGGCGCAACAGAATACCTGGTTATTCTCGCCATTGTGATTATTATTGCGCTCATAGTCGTCGGCGTCATGGGAGGAATTCCTGGCGTTGGGTCTGGAGCGAAAAGTAGGGCATCTGCATCATACTGGCAGACAGCAGATTTGGCCATCCCAAAATATGCAGCTTACACTGCTACTGATGACCTTAATGTCACCATCAGAAACAACCTTCGATCGAGCATAACATTGACAACTGTCAGCATTGGACCTGGCACACAGACATGCACGCCAACGAGCCTTGCACCAGGACAGGTTGCCACGTGCACTGATGATACCGGAGCATCCGGCTGCTCATCAGAGGGAGATACGTTTAGCTACCCGGTCAGTGTCGCCTATAGGGATGATGATACAGGGGCTAGCTACACCTTCACTGGAGAAGGCCACGAAATTGAAGGCAAGTGCGCAACATAAGCATAAGCGCAACCTTTTTTTTCTTTTTTTCTTATGACAAAATATCTTAGCTGTGCGTCTTTGATCGTGCTCATCTCTCTCTTAGTCTTGCCCCAAGCATTCGCTGGAACGGTGCGGATCCATTCAGGAGTCCATGCTATTGGCGAGGAGTTTACCGTCAATGAACAGGCATATAGAGTGTCCGGGCAGACGATCGATGATGGCAACTTGACAATCACGAAGGTTGGAGTAAAATGGGATGGAGGCGGGGCTATCCTCTCTCGCGGCACCTGTGAGGATACCAACAATATCAGGGTTTGTTTTTCCCAATCACATTATGTCTTCGACACACAAAAAAAATCGTATCTTAGCAAAGCAGAGATCACGCTTGACATCCTTACTGCATCGCTCACCCTTCGAAAAAATATCCCCTCAACCACCCTGCTGCAAGGGGAAGAAATACGGGTAGAAAGCACCCTCAACAACACGGGATATCAGGCAGCGACCGATATTTTCTTTCGTGATTCATATCCTGGATTTTCCATCAAGACAACAGACTGCACCAGGGGAATCTCAGAAATCACCTGGAAAGGCGAACTGGCAAAAGGGTCGGTGAAAAAGTGCACGTCCACCTTGATTGCTAAGGAGAAGGGAACACGAACAATTGTTGCTCATGCGCAATTTTTTGATGGAAGGAACACGACAAACAGCAGCATCAGCCAAAGCCAGACCATCACCCCATTCCCACTAAACGTACAAGTTATCCCCAATGTTACCCGGGCGCTTGTCGGAAAAGACATTCTTGTGACTATCATCATGAACAATACAGACCCAGCAGAAAAGGCAGAGATCGGGCGGCTGGACATTGAGACTCCGGAATCAACAAAGGTAATCTACCGCGATTTTTCCTTCCAACTCAACGGGCACACGATCAAATGGACAGGGTCATTAAAACCAGGAGAAGGAACAACTAACACCTTTGTCATCCAAGGAGAACTCCCAGGAGAGGTCTTCCTCAATAAGAAGCTTGCTGCAACAATAAAAGATGTTGATGTTACCCTGGAGGAACATATCCCCTTTACCCTGGAACTTTCCTGGCCAGAAATTTCCCTTTCAACAAACAGACGGGTGCTCTCCCCAAAAGACCCGCTGATGATTAGTGGAAGCATCACGAACCCGGAAGAGACAACATACCGTGATGTCAAGATCATCGCGCGAACTACCCTGCCTGGAGCCACAGCAGAACAAGTGATCCTCAAAGATTTTTCGACAAAAAAAACAGTGAGCCTGATAAAGGAGACAATAGAGGCTCCCTCCCAGCCCGGAGTGTATTGGTACAACATCTCTGTAGAATATTGGTATAAGACAGAAAAGCTTTTCCTGGAAAAAGACGTGAATATTACCATTGAAGGAAGCGAAGTTGTGGTGGAAACAACAGCATCCCCTCAAACAGAAAAGCTGGGGGAACCAACACTTCAGCAAACAGAGGGACCATTGATCCAAGAGGACGTTGACACAATGTCTCAAGAAGAGAAAAAAGAAGATGCTCCCCCTGCACAGCCTCCTTTTACCATGCCTTCCTCAAAACTTGGCATTCTCATTGGGCTAAATGCCATCCTGCTGGCAACAATCTTGTTCATTGGCAGCGCCATCCTTAGAAGATTCAGGCATCAATAAGCTCTCAAGAGTAGCCTGCCAACCACAAACCATTAAAACCCAAAAGAAAAAGGTTTTCTCCATGAGATACAAAGACCTAGTTGATGTCTATGAGCAGCTTGATGCGACATCAAAGCGGCTCGAGAAGACATATCTTCTCGCAGAGCTTCTCAAAAAAACATCAGCTGAAGACCTAGAATACATCATCCGGCTGATCGAAGGAAAAGTGTTTCCTTCTGCTGATGAGCGAACACTTGGGATGGCGTCGAGATTGGTTGTGAAAGCGATCAACACAGCATCCGGGATTCCACCTGCCAAGATAGAAGATGAATGGCAAAAAACAGGAGATCTTGGCATTGTTGCGGAAAAGGTTATGGGGAAAAAGACACAAAGCACGCTTTTTTCCAAACAGCTCACCATCGACAAAGTTGTCCAAAACCTGCGAAAACTGCCCGAGATGGAAGGGCAAGGGTCAGTCGAAAGAAAAACAGCGCTAGTTGCCGAGCTGCTCACCTCTGCTACACCAAAAGAAGCAAGATACCTTGTCCGGATGGTGCTGGAAGTGCTTCGTGTAGGGATTGGCGAGGGGACAATTCGGGATGCGATTGCCTGGGCATACTTTCCAACCGTTGTTGGGATATTCTTCTCGTGCGACTCCTGCGGCTCATGGAATCCAAAGAACACAGCGTGCCTTTCCTGCGGGAAAGAGTTGAGCTGCTCATTTTCCAGGGCAATAGAATCATTTAAAGGGAAAAAAGTGCTCAAAATAATGATAGCTGACGACCTAGAAAAGGAGCAGGGCTTTTCAGGTGTTGATTTTGTTATTACCCCTGATGAAGGAACAGCTCGAGATGCTTATAATTATTTCATTGGCCTCATCCAGCAAGCATATGAGCTGACAAATGATTATGGCATTGTTGCAGCAGCCGTAAAAAAGAATAACAAAAAAGGGCTGGAATTGCTGACCCTGCAAACGGGAAATCCTGTTAAGGTCATGCTTGCCCAGAAAGAAGCAACAATCAGCGATGGATTCTCCAGGGTTGGAAAACCGGCTGCTGTTGAATACAAGCTGGACGGGTTTCGCCTCCAAATCCACAACGATGGGAAAAAGATCATCCTGTATACCAGAAGGCTGGAGGATGTCAGCGCACAATTCCCAGATGTTGTTGATGCAGTAAAGAAACATGTATCCGGAAAAAGCTTCATTCTTGACACGGAGTGTGCGGGCTATGATGCTAAAACAAAAAAATACCTGCCATTCCAGCATATCTCGCAGCGCATCAAGAGAAAATATGACATCCATGAGACGGCAAAACAGTTCCCCGTCGAAGTAAACGTGTTTGATGTGCTCATGCACAATGAAAAAAGCTATCTTGGCAAATCATTCTCAGAGAGAAGAGAGGTCATCGAGAAGATTGTTACGAAGAAAGAACGGGTCATTCTCCCCGTTACCCATCTGAATACCTCGGATGAGAAAGAAGCGGAGAAATTCTATAAGGCAAGCCTTGCTGCTGGAAACGAAGGGATCATGATGAAAAACCTTGATGCCCCCTACCAGCCAGGATCACGCGTGGGAACGATGATCAAGATCAAGCCAGTGATGGACACCCTAGACCTCGTCGTTGTCGAAGCAGAATGGGGAGAAGGAAAACGGGCAACCTGGCTGACCTCTTTTACCCTTGCATGCAGGGAGGAGAATGGGGACTATCTTACGGTGGGAAAAGTTGGGACTGGAGTCAAAGAAAAAGAAGAAGAAGGATTGTCATTTCCCGAGCTGACAGAACTATTGAGGAAAAATATCGTGAAGCAGGAAGGAAAGCATGTCATCGTGAAGCCAAAGATTGTCCTGGAAGTGAAGTTTGAAGAGATACAAAAGTCACCTACTTATACATCAGGGTATGCTCTTCGCTTTCCTCGCGTAGTTGGCCTTCGGGAAGATCGGACAGCTGAAGATGCCAGCACACAAGAGATGGTCGAGAAAGCCTTCAAGGGACAGTAAAAAACCTCCGAAGGGGACAAAAGCTATAGAAAGAATGTGAAAAGATATAGAAGAAAAAATATAGGAAAAAACAAAAAAAGAAAATAATGAGTGAAAAGTTGGTGCTTATTCACCAGAAGCTTTTCTTTTAGCGTAACAGTCTTTGCAAAAGACAGGCCTTCCTTCTGTTGGCTTAAATGGCACTTCGCACTCCTGACCGCACTCAGAACAGGTTGTCTTGTGCATCTCGCGCGGACCAAATCCGCCTCGGGGTCTTCCCCCACCAGAGCTAAAGCCACCGCCACTTCGGGGTCTTCCCCCACCAGAGCTAAAGCCACCACTTCGTGGTTTTCCGCCCCCTCTAAAACCACCACTTCGGGGTCTATCTCCTCGAGGGCCGTCGCGGCTTCCAAAACCGCCGTCATTCTCGCTATCCATATTCTTCCTCCTAGTACATAAAAGAACTCTTGTGGAAATTCGTCTATGTCTGAAGCCCGGGGAAGGGGATGAGTTTATAAAGGTATCTGAGGGAAAGGAAAATTTTGGCCGAGTGGTTCATACAGAATTGTAACAAAAAACACAGCTAGCATTGCTGGTGATTCCTCCTGACCGCAGGATCGCACTTAAGAAAATTTTATAAAACAACGATCCACAAGGCAGCTATGAAGGCACAGATTCTCGTCATGGACTTTGGCAGCCAGCTCTGCCACCTGATCGCCCGCAGAGTACGATGTCTTGGAGTGTATGCAGAGGTTATCCCCTGCGATGCTTCTGCTGAAGAACTAAAGAGGAACAAAAGACTGAAAGGCCTTATCCTCTCTGGCGGGCCTGATTCGGTGTTTGAAGAAGGATCACCCCAATGCGACAAAGGCATCTTTGACCTTGGCATTCCCGTGCTTGGCATCTGCTATGGGCATCACCTCATTGCCCAATACCTTGATGGACGGGTAATTTCCGGAACAAAAAAGGAGTTTGGGCTGACAAATTTTATGCCAAAAGAAAGCAGGCTGTTTAATGGGCTCAAAGAAAAAGAGATCGTGTGGATGAACCATGGTGATACCGTGAGCGAATTGCCACCAGGATTCCATGTTATCGGGAGCACAGAGAACTGCCCCATCGCTGCATTTGAGGATACAGAGAAAAATATCTTTGCTGTCCAATTCCACCCGGAAGTGACGCACACCGTGAAAGGGGGCAGGATCATCAAGAATTTTGTCAAAAACATCTGCAAGGCACGAAAAGACCATGATGTTGCCCAGATGGTGCCAACAATCATCGGGAAGATCAAGGAACAAATCGGCGATCGAAAAGCGGTCATCGGGCTCTCGGGGGGAATCGACAGCACCACCGCAGCAGCACTCGTCGACCGGGCGATTGGCAAGAACCTGACAGCCATCTTCGTTGATACCGGCTACATGAGAAAAGATGAACCAGAACTCGTGAAGAAAACATTCTCCTCCTGGCCAATCACCCTGAATATTGTCGATGCACGAGAAAGGTTTTATTCTGCCTTATCAGGGGCAAGAGACCCTGAAGTGAAAAGAAAGACGATCGGGAAGCTCTTCATCGATGTTTTTGAAGAAGAAGCAAAAAAGACAGGCGCAGAGGTGCTCGTGCAAGGAACCATTTATCCCGACAGGATAGAGTCTGGCATCACAAAACATGCATCGACCATCAAATCGCATCACAATGTTGGAGGGCTGCCAGAAAAACTGAATGTTGAACTCTGCGAACCGCTGGATTGGCTCTATAAGGATGAAGTTAGGGCAATTGCCCATGAGCTGGGGCTGCCAAAAGAGCTGATTGGCAGGCACCCGTTCCCGGGACCTGGCATTGCTATTAGGATCATCGGAGAACCAACACGCGATCGTGCAAGAATCGTCCAGGAAGCAACGGCGATCATGGAAGAAGAGCTTGCCAGGAGCGGATATTATGATAAAGCATCTCAAGCACTCTGCGTGTTCCTTCCAAGCAAGACCGTCGGGGTGCAGGGGGATGCACGGGCATATAAGGATATCATTGCCGTTCGGATCGTCACAACAACAGATTTCATGACAGCGTCATTCTCGAACGTGCCCCATGACATCCTCGAGCGGATATCCACCCGCATCACAAATGAGATCAGGGAGATTGGAAGGGTGGTGTATGACATCACAAACAAGCCTCCTGGAACGATAGAATGGGAATGAACATTCCTGAGATGAAAGAGATGGTAAATCTTGATGAGGCGGCAACATGACCCTTTACCTCATCGGCATTGGCCTTTCTGATGCACAGGACATCACCCTAAAAGGATTAGAGACGATCAGGAAATGCCACAGCGTGTACCTTGAAGGCTATACCTCATTGATGTCTTGCAGCATCGATGAGCTAGAAAAAGTATATGGGAAAAAGATCGTCTTTCTGAAACGGGAAGATGTTGAGAACGAGAGGGAGAAGATCACCCTCGAGGCACGAACACATGATGTGGCCCTGCTGATCATTGGTGATGTTTTTTCTGCTACAACACATGCAGATATCATCCTTGATTCCAGGAAGAAGAATGTCTCCGTGAAGGTGATATTCAATGCCTCTATCATGACGGCAATTGGCATAACCGGATTACAGCTGTATACATTTGGCAAAACAGTGTCCATCCCTTATCCATCCAAGGGATTTGCTCCAGACTCATTCTTTGAAGGTTTTCTTGAGAATAAGCAGAGAGGTTTGCACACCCTTTTTTTGCTTGACATTAAAGCGGATGAGGGAAGATATATGAGTGTTCCTGAAGCCATTGCCCTCATGATTGCTGCTGCTGAAAAGAGAAAAAACAATGGCTTTACCAAACAAACACTTTGTGTTGGGTGCGCACGGCTTGGCTGTGGAGATATGCTCATTCGATCAGGAACAGCAGAAGAGCTTCTCGGCATGGATTTTGGCAAACCACCCCACTGCCTGATAGTTCCAGGGGATCTTCATTTCATTGAAGAGGAAATGCTGGAAATTTGGAAAGGATGAACAAAAAAAACGATGAATAACACCTATTACTTCCTCAGACATGCAGCAACAGCAGTAGATAAGACTAAACCTGTCTCCCAATGGGTGCTCTCTGAAGAAGGAAAGAAGCAGGCAGAACGCATCGCAGAGCACAATGTTTTCCAGCGAATGGATATCATTATTTGTTCAGAAGAAGAAAAAGCTTATCAAACATCTCTTTTCCTCTCAAAAAAAATTGAAAAACCAGTCATAAAATTTCCAGGATTAAAAGAGCTCAACAGGGATGCATCTGGATTCCTTGAAAAAGATGCTTTTGAAGACACGGTGAGGGAATGCATGACCCGCCTTTATACGTCCGTGAGAGGGTGGGAGAAGGGAATTGATGCACTTGAGCGTTTCTCTTCTGCGATTGGCGAACTAGAGGATACGTATGACAGAAAATCAATTGTTGTCGTCTCTCACGGGCTTGTGATCAACCTGTATCTTGCACATCTGCTCGGAATGCTGCCTGAAGCGCATGAGCGGATGCAACAAAACACGTTCTGTGATTTTGGCATTGTCTGTGACGGGGATGTGCTCAAGGATATTATCCAAACAAAGAAAACAGAGCCAAGACCAGCAGACCAGCAGGAAGGACAAAGCGCGCCCAAGGAATGATACGCTCAGGAATGCGCCATCTGCGGCCATGATCAATCTCCCCCAGCAGCTCTTTTTTTGGCATATACCAGGATATCGCAAGAGTGATGAGCGCTCCGGACAGGAGAATGAGGATTGTCCCGATAGCAAAGTCCATGAAATCAAGGAAGGGCATGCCAAACAAGGAGAGAGGAAACGCCATAGCTGAGCACCGAGGGGATGCCAAGGAATAATGTCAATATTACTGCAAATGCAGAAGCCTTTCTTCGGTCAATCTTTGATTCATCCACAAAGACAGTCGTGCATACCTCAATGATGGAAACCGCTGATGTAAACCCTCCAATGAAGAGGAGCGTGAAGAAAAGTCCTCCTAGGAAGTGGCCAAGAGGCATTGCAGAAAAGATCGCGGGAAGAGTGACAAATGCCAGCTGTGGACCTGCCGCCGGATCCATGCCAAATGAAAAGACAATGGGGAAGATGATAAAGCCTGCGAGGAGAGCTACTAGGGTATCAGCGCCTGCGATCCAGAGCGATGATGTGATGATGGAGTCTTTCTTCCTCATATAGCTGCCAAAAGTCATCATGATGCCCCATCCAGCAGACATGGAAAAGAATGCCTGGCCAAAAGCCAGCGCCCATACCTTTGGGTCTGAGAGGGCAGAGAGGTCAGGCTTGAGGTAGAACAAGAGGCCGGCCCTTGCACCTGGGAGAAGCAACGCTTTTCCCATAAGGAAGAGGAGGAATACAAAGAGAAGGGGCATCATCAGCCTGCATATCTTCTCGATCCCTTTCTTTATCCCCTGACGGTCGACAAGAAACACAGCAAACAGGCAGATGAGAAAAAAAAGGAAAGGAAGATTTGACAATGTAAATGAATCAAACGAGGGGTAGCCGACAAAGGAAAAATAGACAAATGCAAGCACCCATCCCATAATGACCAGGTAGTAACTGAGTATGCCCAAACAGATGAGCACTGGAAGAATGCCCAACGGACCGAGTGATGACTTGATCTTTCTGAACGTGGTGACAACAGAGCCTTGGAATTTTCTTCCTGCAGCCAGCTCGATCATGATGACGGGAAGGCCAAATAAGATGACAGCTATAAGATATGGAATGAGGAATGCGCCGCCGCCCGACGTTCCGACAACATAGGGAAAACGCCAGATATTACCAAGGCCAATCGCAGAACCAATACCTACCAGGATCAAGCCGATTCTTGAAAGATGCTCTCGCATACGAAAAAACGTGCAAAAGCTATATAAATAATTATGCATTAAGATGGGATATGCTTGATATAAAACTACTCAGGGAACAGCCAGACATTGTCCGGGCAAACCTTGAAAGAAGAAAAGAGCCAGGAAAGATCGCATTGCTCGATGAGTTCCTCGAGAAAGACAAGCGCTACAGGGGACTGCTCCGGGAATTAGAAGAATTACGGGCTGAAAAGAACAAGATCTCACGGGAGATTGGAACCCTCAAGAAAGAAGGAAAAGACGCTTCTTTACTGCTGAAAAAAGCAGAGGACCTTCCAGGCATCATCACCTCAAAAGAGATCGAGGTAGAGGAACTGAAGGGAAGATGCCATACCATCCACATGTCCCTCCCCAACCTGCTGCATGAGAGCGTCCCTTACGGCGAAGGTGGAGAGGGAAATGTTGTCGTGAAGACGTTTGGCAAAATCCCAAACCCAGGATATCCCCTCAAAAGCCATGTGGACCTTTTACGGGAACATGATCTTGCGAACCTTTCGAAAGCTTCAGAGATATCAGGAGCACGGTTTGCGTATCTCAAAAGAGGATTAGTGCTCCTGGACATGGCACTCCAGCAGTTTGCGATGCACCATCTTGTCAAGAAGGGATTTATCCCAATCAGCCCGCCCCACATGATCTCACGAAAGGCATATGAGGGGGTAACTGACCTAGCTGACTTTGAGAACGTGCTCTACAAGATCGAAGATGAAGACCTCTTCCTCATCGCAACAGCAGAGCATCCCATGGCAGCACTGATGATGAATGAAGTGATCAGTGAAGAAGAATTGCCCTTGAAACTTGCAGGGATCTCACCATGCTACCGAAAGGAAGCCGGCAGCCATGGAAAAGATACCAAAGGAATATTTAGAGTCCATCAGTTCTACAAGATCGAGCAATTCATCTTCTGCAAACCGGAGGACTCATGGAGGATCCATGAAGAACTGCAGAAGAATGCAGAAGAGCTCTACGAGATGCTCGGCCTCCCCTATCATGTGGTGAACATCTGTACAGGAGATATTGGGATTATCGCTGCGAAAAAATATGACATTGAAACGTGGTTTGTCTCCCAGGGAGCATACCGGGAGACGGGATCGAACTCAAACTGCACTGATTACCAAGCACGACGGCTCAACATCAAGTTCGGCAAGGAAGGGGGAGAAAAACAGCTTGTCCATACACTCAATAATACTGCCCTTGCAACATCCAGGATCATGGTCGCGATCATCGAGAACTTCCAGCAGAAAGACGGCACGATCACAATACCAGAAGTATTATGGCCTTATATGGGTGGAAAGAAAACCTTACCATAAGTATTTATAGTTGACAGGCAGTTGAGATGCCAGAAAGAATCAACCACAATACACTAAAAAAAGAGGTTATCATGGCACCGGGATCAGGAGCGCTCTACATGTTTATCGGCATCGTATTCATTGTAGGCTCATGGCTGATTGATCCCTGGAAAATGTTCTTCATCATCCTCATTGGGTTTACCTTCGTTGTCCTCGGGATCATTGCAAATTACCGGGACAAGATGTTTGAGCACCTTCTTCCACTGGATAAAAAAAGGTACACGCCACCAGTGCCCAAAATGCTGAAAGTTGGGAAGTATGCAATGGAACGGGGAACCTCAATTCCGATGGATGGGAGGCCCACAGCATACCAGAATGCGGTCAAGCAGCAGGTGCATGTGTATCCTGACCGGGCGCGGGCAATGCAGCAACAAGTGCATCCTCAACACGCACAACACAACTACGCTCAACAACATGCTGGCACGCACCATCCTCAACACACCGGGACCAATCATCCCACCCAACAACACTACCAACATCCAGGCCATCCACAACAGCAATACGCGCAACAACATGCTGCAGCACATCACCCTTCACATCCAGGCGCTCAACATACTACCAATCAAGCAGGGCAACACTATCAACATCCAAGCCATCCACAACAGCCCTCTCCTGGCTACTCCCAGAGAGCACATCCAGGGTATGAGTATACTAATCCTTCTGAAAATACCATCGATTACTCAAAGACACCAGAGCAGCGGTGGCGAGAGCGAAGGAATATGCATCGGATGTGAGGATGCAATAACCTTTCCTCTCATTTCTACCATAAACCTTTTAAACACTCAGCGAACCATTTCCTGGATAAGGGAGTGTAGCTCAGACTGGGAGAGCGCCACGCTGAAGACGTCTACGATAGAAACGTGGATGTCCTGGGTTCAAATCCCGGCACTCCCACTTATTTTCTTATAACCGATAGCCAATAAATCAGATAAGGGATTTGAACATCCACAAAAATCAAAGATTTTGGGGACCACTCACTATCGTTCGTGGAATCCCGGCACTCCCACTTATTTTCTTATAACCGATAGCCAATAAATCAGATAAGGGATTTGAACATCCACAAAAATCAAAGATTTTTGGGACCACTCACTATCGTTCGTGGAATCCCGGCACTCCCACTTATTTTCTTATAACCGATAGCCAATAAATCAGATAAGGGATTTGAACATCCACAAAAATCAAAGATTTTGGGGACCACTCACTATCGTTCGTGGTTCTCAGAAATTTGAAATTTTTGGTACCACTCACTATCGTTCGTGGAATCCCTGCACTCCCAATTTATTTCTATGGCTAAGTTATATTTACTGTATTTTTTTATTTGGCAACACCACTACTGGCAGGCAGAACGATTTTTCTCCTTTAAGTTGAAAAATCTCGGCTTCGAGACGAAGCCGTCTGCGCCAGTGGTGCTGCATCATTACCTTTACTCAGAAAGCTGACTGTGATGGGATCACCAAAGAAAATTCCTTATACTGCTGTTTACACAAAACTTGACAAGATCTGGCTTGCGATGATGTTAAAGATCAGGGTGATAATCAGTGTGACGATGCAATAGAGGATTGTCCCGCCAATGAGATTCCTTCCCAGCTCAAAACGCTCATTGAGCTTGTCTGCCCCATTCTCAATGCCATTAGTGAGGATAGTCAAGATAAAGATCAGCTGGACTACATAGAGGCCGACAACGATCTGGAAATAATATGTTGGAACGCCATTTCCAAAGAGAAATGGGATGTTTGCCATGCCCCCACCCATATCACTGCTCCCCTGTTCCTGGAACTTGGTGAGCTGGATGGAGAGCTTCCCGATAATTGTTGTGACCATAGAAGTGATGCCAATGACAATGCCGGAGATGACTGGAGACATGAACTTGATCTGCGCTTTCATCGAGGAGATAATATCAGCCATCAAATCCTGCAGCCTTTCATCGACTTTATGAATTTCCTTGATATATGTCGAGACATTCATCAATGCGTTGGAAGCTACCTGGGGGCCTTTCCTTGAAGACTCGACAAGGACCTTCATTGATGATTCGATGAGGGCAGAAGGAAAATGATTGATAGCGCCAACCTTCTTGTCAAAGATTGCATCCTCGACAGACATGCCAAGGCGCTGGATGTTTTGGGAAACATACAGGAAAAAACTACCGGAAACAGTACCTTGCATCGACCTTCCGACCCGGTCAAAGGCAATCTCTGCAGGTATCCCATCACCGATCCTGTTGCCAAACTGGAACAATGCGGAGGCAAATTCTGCCTCGAGCTTTTTTGCTTCCTCCCTGATCTTGATGATATTCTTTGATCTTAGCTTGAAATAATACCCTAAAGCAAGACCGAATGCCAGCGGGATGCCCAGGGAGAGGATGGTCGCGCCAATGCCATAGGGCCCCACAACCTCATGGGTCTTATTATCCATTCGATACTCAAACATCTGCATGCCCAAAGGCAAGGTGATGTCATGATTCACGATATCAATCCCTGGCACCATCTTGACTGCGATCGGGAGGAACCCTATCAGGAAGAAGAAGATGAAAATAAGGATTGAGATATAGAGCGGACTGAGCTGGATCTCATTCTTTCCGACATGGATCAGAATATTCTTGTATTTTTTCACGTCAGGCAAATCCGAAATATCTGTGTCCCCATAACCAGTTGGCCTTGTAGAAAGGATATTTTTCCCGATATAATAAACGAAGATAGGAAGGAGGATATTGTAGAGAGAGAGAATATGGTACCATTTCACCCCCTCCATGAAGCTGACTACAAGCGGGAGGATGACGAGGCCGAGGATGGGCAGGATGATACCTAGCATATGGAGCATGGTAATTGGGCTCTTGAGGTCGTGGGCGTAGTGGAGCATCCTCTCGTATGTCTCTGAAAGGATCACCTCCAAAGATTTCTCGAGGGAGTTTACCCTTCGCTCCTCACTTGCTTCATAGATAGATGCCTCGATGAGATGGAACGCCTCGATGAATTCCCTGTTGAAGTCTTCCCATGTTCCAAGGTATGCGTCCAACGATTCTGTCACTGTAGAATATTTTTCTGTCTCGATATTCCAGAGAACGCGCTTGAGGTCCAAGGAGAGCGGGGGATTCAAGTGGTCGCCTGCAAATTTTATGGCAAGCTCCAGATTGGAAGTATGGCGCATGTACGTGACGACGTAGAAGATGCAGAGCACCATCTGGTTTGACCCCTTCATGCGCCAGGTGTTTGCCATAGTCTTTGGTATCTGGGTCAAGGGGACATACATGATCATTCCCATGATCAGCATAAACCCGAAAAAGTAGGGAGTGCCAAATAAGACAATGCCCAAAGCACCCCCAACCAAGACCAACAGGAGAGGGAAGAGGACAGCAAAGGACATCGCACCCGTCGGGGTGATGTTGAGGTGGGCAATCTGGATAGAATCAATGATCTCCTTTTCTTTTGCGGGCGAAGGCTTTATTTTGAGAATCTTTTCAGAAAAAGCACAGGCACGCTCATAGAGTATCATGTGCTTTGGCATATACGATTCCTTGAATTCCTCATACTCCAAAGACTCGATTGATTCACTGGTGCGTGTTACTGGAAGCCCGATGAGCTCACTATCTAACTTGTTGATGTACTTGTCTTTTAGCTCATTGACATCCTCTTTTTCTTTCATCGCTTCACCCTCAAAAGGATGCCATCTTTATGCTTTGAAAACTCAAGGACTGCGCCTTTCTCTAACCCTTCATATTCCGCAATCTTCTTTGGGAGAGTGATGACGAGCTGGCCAGAAGGGAGCTTTTGGATTTTTACCATTTTTATTGCTATTTCATCTAAGGCAGGTTTTTTATACTATTATTTTTACTAATTTATTTGCTATAATTTATTATATCTTTTTTCATAGTATTTAAATGTGGTGGTTTGAGTGAGTTGAATAGTACTTGGAGAAATTACGGGCGAGTTTTGCGGGAGAACAGCGGATTATACTTAAGCACTGTCAAACATAAAGCCCCATCCAAACACAAAGCCCTATTCAAACACAACACTTGCATACCCGACTGCATTAGCATAATCATTGAGCATGTCGCCGGAGGTGTAATAGCAAAGGGTTGATGCTTTTGCTGCACCGAGCCTTTTTGCCAATGCAAGGGAGAATGCTATAGGGTAATTGCCACAGATGGTCATCTTCTTTACTTCGACGCATTTTAAAAAACCCTCGGAATCGAGAGACTCTATGTGTGAAAGGGCTTGCCCATCTAGCTTCTTCATGTTTTCTTTTACATTATTTAGAAATGGGACATACCCATAATTGAACCCATAATGGGTAAAGTCAGAACTGACCACTATTGACCAAGGGCGCTTTATTTCCGAAAGGATAGTGCTGCATTTTTGCGCCATCGCCTTATATGACTTATCAGGAGAGATGATGAGCGGCACAAACGTGAACTCATCATAGAGATATTGCAAGAAGGGCAGTTGTACTTCCAAAGAATGCTCTGGAGCATGCACTTGTTCGTTGATTTTTATTCCAGTTGTTTCACTGAGTTTCCTGGTTAATCCAACGTCATTCTTTGCTATACCAAGAGGTGTCTGCCAGTCCTCAGCAGAGAATGCTGAAGGACCCCCCCGATGGGAGAGGCCTATGATGAAGAAAAGGGGGCTCTGCTTTCCTGTTTTGAGCCTTGCAAAGGAGTGAGCAGCACAGGGGCCAGAAAACATGAATCCAGCGTGGGGGGAGATAATCCCCATTGGAAGATTACCCTGATTACCCTGATCTTTTGGCATGCCAGGGCCAAGCTTATGAGAAAAACATTCCTTAACCTGCCTTTGCAATGATTCTTTTTCCCCCTCATAGAATTGCCCTGCAACAACTGGCTCTCTTGCCACCATACGCCTCCAGGAAACTCTCCCTACCTTCTGTCCCACCTACCTATGTATCTGCAGCATCCTTGCTACCATAGCAGTGACTGAGATGATAAATATGAAATATAAGAAAGGAATATAAGCGTTTTCTTTTTTCTCCTGGGGAATGGCGTTCCTGGAGACCCTTGGAGCCAGGACAGCATCTTGCGAATCCACAGCTGGAGCGGAGCTATTCACCGGGGCTGCTATGACCTGGAATACATTATTCTCCTGGACCTGTCTCTTTACCCCCTGAGGAGTAAGGTAAGAGAGATGGACAGATGTGCGGTATTCCCCCTTTGGGAGCAGTGTTGACCCATTCAGCAATACAACAGTCTCATGAGGGGGAATCTTTTCAATACTGATCTGCTCTGTTTGCCCAAAAGGAGAATCAATGACCGCTTTGACATCCCTCATCTCATCGAGTGCATTTGCATTATAGGCACTTATCCGGTAAGTGATCATATCATCCTCTTTTACTCTTGTTGGAAGCTTTTGCCTGAGCTCCAAACCCTCATAAGCCACCGGAATGACCGCCTGATATTCCCTCTGCCGTCTCTTTGTCCATAGATAATACTCAAGAGAATACGGCAAGGTCAGATTCAATGGTGTTGTTGCCACAAACGTGAAAAATAATTCGACTGTCTTTCCCGGCTCAAGAATCCCCCCAGACCACTTTATCTGATCATTCATCTCACGAAGGAGATAATGGACTTTTTCCACCTGCATACCCTCAGGAGGATGCAGGGTCAGCCCGTTTACCGTGATGGGCTCTGAACCCTTGTTTGTCATATTGATCGAGAGCCTTGATTCTTCTCCATATGCCCCATCTCCTTTTATCATCACCCGGAGAGGAAGGTCATTGAAGTTTATCGCGTAGGATGCTTCTTTTGAGATGGCCATGCCATATCCCACCATCTTGGCTGAAGGCTTTAACCTCAGGAGAAACGGGTCAGGAGAGACAAGAGTAATCACACACATCTTTTTTTCCTTTGGATTCAGGCTCCCTTTGAAGTTTACCTTCTCTCCTTTCCACGTGCAAGAGGAAGAGAGAATCTGGACTGGTGCTGGGATTGTATCTGTGAGCTCAAAATCGAAAGGAACATTATCAGTTGGATTATATACCTGGGTAGTCAGCTCCACGTTCTCATCAACATAAGCAATAGCAGGTGAGAGTGTCATGATGATATCCATTTCCGGCCTTGCCTGAAAGATACCAACATTCGTCATGATCATCAGACGCTTGTCTGTTTCATTGAATCTTTCCTCTATCCCATAAAAGCATATTTCTATCCCATTGGTGAAATCACAAGCGCCCTGTTTTACTGAGAAGACACCACTAGTGCTGATGACATCTGTCTTGTTGACTTTTACCTGCTCTGAGCCATTCCATTGGTCAACATTCTGCCTTGCTATAAATGTAAGATTTCCAACGGCAGTTTCCACCAGGGTCTTTTCCTCTACAAAACCGCTGAATATCTTTGTTGGAGCGCCAAGGACAAAGGCAAGAGACAAGAAGAACATAGCAACATACATCACCCTTTTCATGAGTCTTCTATCAGGATTACGCTATAAAAAGGTTTCGACGATGAACTCAAACTTTCCAGTGCCTAAACAAAAAGAGAGACTCTTCCTCGAACAAAGGCAATAAACAACAATAAACTATTTAAAGGAGGAATACTCGGGAAAGAGTATGGATACAAACAGGGATGAACTCTACAAGGATCTTGATAGCTACCTCACTGAACGCCAAGGAGGGTTCTCCCTCTTCAAGCGAAAAAAGAAAGGAGAAAAAGAGAAGATAGCAGAAGTTGCACCTAATGATTCTATCCCCAAAAACAAGGTTGACGAAGTCATTAAATACAACAAGATCACAGCCCAGGTCCTCCCTTCTGAAGATCCACGGATTGAGATAATCTACGAAGAGAAAGGAAGACCCTCAACCAGGGCATCAGAATTTGAGGAAACCCTCGAAGAAGTGAAAAAGGGAGAAGAAGAAAAAAGAAGAAGCCTAAAAACATTCTTTTTGGGCCTGTTCAACAAGAAACATTCTGCAATGGCCGAGATGCAGCAGGAATATGAGGCAAAAGAGCAGCTCTACAAAGATGACCTGAAAATTCTGGCAAAATTTACCCACGGCATCCTCAAGGAGTTACCCCCCCAAATGAGGCGTGAGTTCATCGAGTCTGAACAGTTCCTTCAGTACAAAGAGATCCTGGAAAGGAACAACTTTGTCTCAAAACCGTAAAGTCACCTTCACCATGAACCTGAAGATTATTTCTTTACTGATAGTAGCCCTAGTCATGCCTGTTGCTCAAGCACTCATCTACTTCCCAGAAATCGGCGATAACACGTTCTACTTGGGAAAAACCCTCCCCAAAGGAACCATCACCATCCAGCCAGATGATGACTTCAACGGCCTCTTTGCCCTCTCCTTATCCTGTGACGATCAGAGCATCACTTTCTATACCTTACCATTGAACATTGATCGGGACCAGCGGCTCAGGGTTGAAATCCCAAAAATGACGGCAGAGATCACCTTTGAAGGAAGCTGCTTTTATCTTGCAAGCCTCACGACCATCTCCGGAAAACTGGTTGAAGAGGCAAAGTCCACCCGCTTTAAGGTCAGCAGCAGTGCAGACCTTGAAGTGGTGCCAAACAAGAAGGAATATCTCCCGGGAGAAAAACTCACTCTCACCATGACATTTGGGGAAGGACTTGATGGGGAAAAAGAAATCACTGTCACCGGCATCGAAGAGAGCGCCCCCTTCAAGACGAGCTCGACAAAAGTCACAAAAACATTTTCACTTCCAACAAGCATCAGTTCGGGTGAACATAAATACTCGGTGAGCATCACTGACCGGCATGGAAACACCGCAGCCTTTAACGATGCTTATTATATCACCGCTGTTCCAACCGCTATCCAAGTTGCCATAAAACCACGAGACGTTCTGCCATCAGAGACAGCCACTATCATTCCTTTCCTTTCCGACCAGGGAAACCAGGAGATCCCGGACAATAGGATACGAGTGGAGGTGAGATCCCCAAATGATGATATCCTGCTCAACCAGGAGACCACATCAAGCAAAGCATTGCTGTACCCTTTCCCCACAGGCAGCAAACCAGGGTTCTACAAAGTGCTTGTCACTTCAGACAAACTTTCTTTTACTGATGAAATAAAGGTGCTCGAACAAGAGGATCTGACAACAACGATCACCAAAAATATGGTAGAGTTTTCGAACAAAGGAAATGTTCCCATCACCGGAATGGTAGGCATTGAGCTGGACGGGGATGAGAAGCATGTAATCAAGCGGAAAATATCCGTTGGTCCCCAAGAGACAGCGAATGTCGACCTATCCAGGCTTGTTCCTGCCGGGACATATTCCGTGATGGTTGCAGACATTGATGGAGAAAAACCGGAAGTGATGGCCCAAGCAAAAGGCGTCGACCTGGAAGATAACAGGAACATCCTCAAGAAGGCAGGTGATGGGCTTGGAAAGATAACTGGAAAATCAGTCAAGCTCGTCGGTGACACGCGAATGCCGTTTGGGATGGTATTGTTATTGCTCATTGTCGTTGCTGCGGTTATCCTTAACGGCGTGCACTTCTTTAGAAAACGCAAGAAACCGGCAGAAAAGAAAGAGCCGGAGTATTTGACATTGCCCGCAAAAGAAGAGAAAAATGAGGGGAAGATCTAAGTTCCTTCCTCCCAGCTGTTATAATACTTCTTTTGTTCTTCAGTCATTACGTCTTTTTTTATGCCCATTGATTCAAGCTGGAGGGCAGCGATGTGGTCATCGATCTCTGCTGGGAGGGTGATGACATCCGGCTTCATCGAGCCTTTATGCTTAACAAGATACTCGCACGCCAATGCCTGGCCGCAAAAAGATGTTGCCATGACCTCGCTTGGATGGCCTTCTGCTGCAGCAAGATTCACCAACCTTCCTTCGCCGCAAATGAATAGTGCTTTCTTGTTTGGCAGAATGTATTCATCAAGGAATGGCCTGACCCTTCTTTTTGATAGTGCGAGCTCTTTTAATCCTTTCACATTGATCTCTGCATCAAAATGGCCGGAGTTTGCAAGAACTGCACCATCTTTCATGAGCTGCATGTGCTGCGTGTCAATGACATTCTTATTTCCTGTGACAGTAATGAAGATATCACCCTCTGCTGCAGCCTGCCTTATTGGGAGGACGCGGTAGCCATCGAGGGCTGCTTGGAGCGCTGCAAAGTTATCAACTTCCACAACAATAATATTAGCCCCCAGCCCCTGTGCTTTCTTTGCGACGCCCTTGCCGCATGAACCATAGCCACAGACAACAACATTCTTACCGGCAAAGAGAATGTTTGTTGCTCTCAGAATGCCATCCAATGTTGATTGCCCAGTGCCATAATAATTGTCTAAAAGGTGTTTTGTCTTATTGTCGTTGACGGCAATGACGGGATACTTTAATGCGTTGTCACGCTTCATTGCGTGGAGACGGATGATACCAGTTGTTGTCTCCTCACACCCGCCGATGATTGAGGGGATGAGTTCTTTATGGTTCTTGTGGATCTCTGAGACAAGGTCACAGCCATCGTCAATTGTAATATGGGGCCTCTGCTTGATAATCTCATTCAGATAGCGATAGTAGTCTTCCGTTGTCTCTCCCTTGTATGCCCACACCTTGACCCCTTCCTTTGCGAGGGCTGCTGATACATCATCCTGCGTTGAAAGAGGATTGCACCCGGTTATTGATACGTCAGCCCCCCCTGCGATTAGGGTTCGAACAAGGACCGCCGTCTCCTTTGTCACATGGAGCGCCATGCCGATACGGACACCCTTGAACGGCTTTTCCTTCGAGAATTTCTCCTTGACCTTCATTGTCGAGCCCATCCTTCTTTCTGCAAGCTCGATATTCATCATGCCCTGCTCTGCCAGGGCCATGTCCTTTACTTCATACGTAGCACCTTTTTGCATAATTAATCACCTAAACTGGGGGAAAAGGGTGCGTTAATAAAGATAGCGGTCAGAAAATATTTACTTAGTAGTGGTGGAATCAATCATATTTATAAAACGATGGTGATTCATTCAGTAGATGGGGAAGCATCAAAGATATTCGCTTGAGCATCTTGCACAAGTTGCTGATAGGTTCACGGCAGTTGTCCGCAGGCATGGACATCTTGTAGGAAAAGAGATTCTTGATGCAATGGAACTGGCATATATCCTTCATGAGGGCCAGTACCGGATGGAGCGGGGAAAAGACGGGCGGCCTCTCCCTTATGTTTCCCATCCCGTTGCTATCACAAGAGAAGCAGTCACGCTTGGGTTTGATGGACTTTTCGTTGCCGGCTGCCTGCTCCATGACGGACGGGAACGGGCAGATTCTTCGCGGCACGGAATCAGCCAAGATGATGTTCGCAGAAAACTTAATCAGTATTGTGACCAGAGAGGGATTAGCTATCCTGCGCGGCGAACGATCGATGACGATATCAAGGATATACTGCCTATAGTTTTTCCTGAAGAGGTTTCAGCCCTTGTTGATGGCTGCTCAGATCATACCGTTCAGCTCTACGAAGACAAAGAGACGATCAAGGATCTTTTTGTGCTCTCCATGCTTTTGCATTTTTTTGACCAGCCGAGGACCATCCTTCTCAAATGCCTTGACCGCAGCCATAACATGCGCTCTTTTGAGCTCTATAATGAAGAACAGCGGGAACGAATACTTCTGGAGACGGCACATTTCTACCTGCCAGCCGTTCGGGCAGTAGCTGCCATGGGAGGGTTTCTTCAAGCCAACAAGATTGAAGGGAGCTTGAGTGTTTGGATCAATATGCATTCATCTGAGTTTGATATACCCCTGGATCTTGTTGATTACCAGGAAAAGGTCGGTCTTGTCCTAGCCGCTGCACAACAGAGGGATAGAAGCGATCTTGCCCATTTCATCAGAGAAGGAGAGCTCACAGCCCTTCAGCTGCTTGCAGGATTTCGGAATCAGGCAGCTTCATGCACTGACTCCCATGAGCAAAGATTGCTCTCTACACTCTATAAGAATGCTATGATGATAAGCAGGCGGGCTGTGCTTGTAGAGTATTTCTCCCCTCGCACCATCGGCCCATTACGGGAAGCTCCATGGGCTCAGATGTTTCGTGCAAGGGGAGGAGACAGAGAAACCTTAATTCTCAAAGGTGAAGAGACACTCACCTTTTCAGAGTTTGGTAAACACAAAACATCCGGGTATGTGACAACGGGCAGCGGGGATGTACTTCCCTATTCGGACTATCCGATCTTTGGTCCTGATGCGAAGACGCAGTACTGGGCATCACCCATCCATAAAGAGATCGTCAATGAGGATCATCCACTACTGTGGTTCTCTTCCAACGGTGAGCTCCATTATGTCTTCGAGATCGAGAGCGGACATGCATGGCGACTGCCGCCGTTTCATGTCGTTGGGATCAGATTCAACCCAAAATGATGGAGGGGTCGGTACCGATCTTCTGGATCACTTTTGAGGCAAGCATCGCACCTCCTTTCCCGCACTCTTCTAAAGAGTTGTTTTGAAGATAAGAATAAAGGAAACCTGCTGCATAATAATCTCCAGCGCCGGTTGTGTCCTTGACTACTGTTGGCACTGGAGGGATGTGGTATCGTGCGCCTTTGTTGCAAATGATTGATCCCTTGGCGCCAAGCTTGAGGACAACGATTTTGGCCAAAGGCTCCAATCCAGGAAGGAATGTGCTGTTTTTGGCGTTCAATAAAGCCTTTGCCTCTTCTTCGTTGATGAACAACATGGAGACATTGGTCTTGATGAAGGAGAGGATCTCTGCCCTTTTTTCATTAATGACTGGGATATCACAGGGATCAAAGGAGATGGTGTTTGCGCGCTTTGTTATTTCTTTGATTGCCTTTTCGCTTTTCTTGTGAGTAAAGAGATATCCCTCTGTATGAAATACGTGTGATTCCTTTGCGAGCTGCGATGCTGTTTTGATATCCTCATCATCGTAATCATATCCAACGCCGATGCAGGCAGCAAATGTCCTTTGTGCATCTGGAGTGATGAGATTGATGAGGGCAGATGATGAGCCTTTCTTGATGGGAAAGAATGGAAAGATACCAAGTGATTCCATCTTTTCATGATACCTCTTTCCGAGATCATCATTTCCTCTTGGCCCAAACATCGCAGCCTTCCCACCAAGAGTGGCAAAGGCCATACAGAGATTACCAGTAGAGCCGGCGGGAACTTCCAAGGGCGGGCGAAGAGAATCCCGCATAGCCTGAAATTTTCTCTGAGAAAGAAGATTTCGGTTCCCTTTGTGGAGATGATATTTTTCAAGTATGGTGCCGGGCACCTCGATGAGCAGGTCAGTCATTGCAAGGCCAACACCGAATAAGTCGTAGCGCATGAACAGGTAAAGCAGTCAGGGATTAAAAGCGTTATGGAGAAGGTCTTTTGTGGTGAATATTTTTATTTTTTTCTGGATGAGAAAATCCTTGTCATCGGACCAGATACCATCAGCTTTAAGCACAAGGGCAAGAGCGAGAAAAGGGATATCGTTTGGGTCTCTTACTAATGATTTTAATTGTTGGACCAGCAAAGCATTTTTGGGAATATCGACTATTCTAATGTCTTGAAAAAATTCACCCATCAGCTCAGTAAATAGTCTTTGGGATATTGCCCCTTTCCTCAGTATGTACTCCCTATATCTTATTATCTCTTCCAAACCGAAGGAGGGAGTGAAGAACCTATGATCATCACTCAAAAGAATGTATCTTGAAGCACCATCTTTTAAAAAAGATGCGATGATCCTATTTGTATCAACTACAAGATTCATAAGCCATGCCTTTTTGCAATAGAACGCTTGATCTTGGCGCCAATGACCTTAACATCCTCTTCGGTCAGCTTGCTATTTTCCAGCATCTTATCAAAATACTCGATTTTTTTTGCCTTTTCCCACAGCGCTCTTCTTGCCACTTCAGACCACTTGATGTCTGCATGCTTCTTCATCAGCTTGTGCAATTCTTCCGGAACTGCAAGTGTCATGTTTACCATATTTAAGGTAAATAAGGTGTTATACTTAAGTTTTTCCATCTGCAACACCTCTTATGAAATCGAACTCTTCCAGGAATCTGGATGCAACCTTTCTGTCCCTGATGATGAGCATGTTCTCATCATTGTTCTCATCGCCGTTCTTTGTCGGGTTGTAGCTTCCGGTGATGACCGTTTTGTTGTCGATGATGAAGACTTTGTGATGGAGGAGGGCAGGATTTGCGTCAGGCTGGAGGATAATGCCGGACTTTTCAAGGAGGGGACCTATGCTGTATGGCATGTGGAGCTGCTGCTTTTCCATTACTCCCTGCACCCGGACGCCCTCTTGGTGTTTTTTGATGAGTTCTTCAGCAATGTCTTTGTCTGTAAAGGAGAAGACCATGATCCCGATTGACTCTTTTGCCGTCTCCAGCTCCTTTAGGAGGTGATCCTGGCAGTGATCCTCAGGGCAAAAATATATACTCAAGGAGCTTGAATCATAAGATATTGTAGAATAGGGGGAGGATTTTTGTGCGCTGGGGGAGGACCATAATTCCTGGAATTCCTTTTCATACAGCAATGTAATTTTTCTTGAATTGATAATAAGGAGATTGTTGTTATTCCTGGTGAAGCCATTCGTTGTTGGATTCAGGCTGCCAGTGAGCACAGTTTTGCCATCTAGTATGCAGAACTTGTTGTGCATCAACCCTTTGCCTTTTCTGATGTGCAGATGCTCCTTATCTGAGGAGATAGCGTTATCTTCGTCCATGACAAGGTGGGCCTGTTTTGCTTTCAGCAATGAGATGAGGGGAGGGTCGTCGAGGTCGTAGAAGGCGCAGTCTATTGTCGTGGCATTCTTGAGCGTTGAGAGGAACACTGCATGGCAGTCTTCCCGTGGGCAAAAAACAGTTTCAATATCCACAGTGTCTTTGATTGCTCTTGCGCAGGAGATGAAAGAGAAAGTGAACAGCAGGAGGATGAATAAGGTGAGATTTTGCCTTTTTGGGTGCTTTACCATGATACTACCCTGCACTCCTGGAACATAAAGTTGTGGAGTCGCCACGTGGACGACAAACTGGTTTAGTTACCATCTGTTAGTAGTATTATTTCAAAAGATTTATAATCCGTGCTATCTATTACCACGTCGTGAAAACGGATAATTTCTGTTTTCGAGTGGACTTGACACATTCTTGTCTAATAACGCATTTGTCCAAATCGTTACTAACCAGATATTGAGTTTCTGGAAATCAAAATATCATCTAGAATATCTGGAGCGGAAACTTGCTTTTATTGACTTTCTGAGCAGTTCGAGAATGTTGTCATTCAGAAAGACATTATAGAAGTCCGCCGCTTAGCAATCTAAATTCTTTATTTGTGTTCCAAGTATATATTAACTTGTCAAAATTTTCATCAGGATTTAGCATCAACTTTGCAAGTTCGTCAACAATCCTTAGTTTTTTTTCAGAAAGTTTAGAGAATTCTTCTGGATTCCCATAGTTGTTGATGGGTCCGTAAATATAGAGTATCTCATTATTCATCAAACAGTGGAAGTCATAGAATAATGACCAGAGTACAACTATTTGGCCACGTTGTGGTTTGGCATTCCAGAATCTATCAGGGTTTTCTTTTCCGTTTCTTATATTGAGCCACGCTTTTGCTGGAAAATCAAACTTATCTTCAGGCATATCGTAAGGATCAAACTGTTCATTTAAGCTCCAACTTCCATCGACGTCAATTGTTATCCATCTTTCACTCTTTTTGTCCCAGTACTGATTAATCCAATGATCCGCACTTGCCTTTCCAATCTTGCCCATATCAAAATATGGAGCATGACCAGATCTTACCCTACAAGGAATTCCTTTTGATTTTAGAATAGATGCTATGAGAATTGCAACAAATCGGCACGTAACAACTAGCTTATCTTGTTCGTGTCTATTAGAGATAAATCCACGTCCATCTCTTCGGTATAATTCAGCTAGCATCCCAGAAGCAGTAGCCAAAATGTCATCTTCGGGCTGTCTATACCAGGGCACTTTGGTCATATCGCCAAATTTTTTGTCTAAGTTTGTTCCAACATTTCCCGCAGCCAAAGTTGTTCTATGGATGATGTTTCTTCTAACAAGATCTCCAATCGCTCTTATATCGTTAGGCAGATCCTTCTTCAGGAGCTTTCCGTATAAGCCAGAGTTTGTGTAGATGGAAAATTCCCGATAAAAATCCAGAATTCTTTTTTCCATAAAGTCACCCTAAGTCTTCTATTTTCTTCTTATCTTTTCCTTTAGGCAGAAAATTTTCCTTTGAAACAACGCTTCGTCCTAAGTTTCTCTCTAAGTCTTCTCTTGCTCTTTTTGCAATGTTTCCTCCTTTATTAGCAGAGTCTTTGCATTCTTCAAATCCCGTGGAATTTGTTTCTTTTGTAATGTCAGTTGTGGCCTTTTCCCCGAACATTGTTAAGATAAGTTCCCAGTCAGTCATATGATCCCTAAGATTTTGATTGTTCTTTTGTAGTTGTTTAAATTCTTTGTATTCTCCGACTGTCTTTCCAAAGGTGGCCTTGCTGATTTCATTTGTCAATATAGCAAACTCTTTTTCTGTTTTGATTTCCCTGTTTTTCCATTCATCTGTAAGTTCTTGTCTTATTGCAATTCCTCTGAGCCTTTTGTCGATCCAGTCTTTCGGATAGCCTTTGATTTCATAGTATTCTTTGATTCGATCTTGGCCTAGCTCCGGATTCTCAATCTCTTCTATCCGCTCATACCCCACCTGTGCAAGCCAAAGTTTGAACGGTTCAGCTTTTTTTGAAGGGACTGATTGAATTATTCGAAATAACGATTTCGTATTCGCACAGTCGGTTTCTCTAAGTTTGCCATCTGGTGCTTCTAATTTCAACTGTACACAATTTGTGGACAGTTCAATTCCCGCATCTGCTTCTCTCTTCTTTAACATAGACCAGTAATTTCTAGGATTGTCGCTATCCGTTAGGACTTGGACTACATCTGTAACTGAGAAATACCACTCACCATTATGCCAAATTCTCCTAATCTTCTTGTCTTGAAAAACTACAAGTTTGTTTTTATCTTCCATTTATAAATAGATATTGACCTTTGTTTAAATAATCTGTGTCAGCTTGTCCAGTGGCTAGTGGAAAAAAAGAAAAATTGCAGGCTAGTTACCCTGCTTTTGGAGTACCACGCCCTAAGTTTTCGCCTTGGGAAGCGTAGCCAAGTGTAGCTACAGCGTACTTTCTAATCCACCACATCTGCCATCGGCAAACGACAATTTCACTCTGTGGTGACTCTGTAGCGCTTTTTTGAAAATCAGCCATAACTACTCTACAATGACGAAATATTTATAAAGTGGCGGATGATTCTAAAGCTTATATTTATAAAAAAAGGAGCACTCAGTGGCATCATGAAGATTTTCGCAGCATCAGACCTGCACGGCGACCAGAGCCTCGCTGAACGGCTGGCAGAGCGGGCAGAAAAAGAACAGGCAGACTTAGTCATTTTAGCGGGAGACATCACACATAATGATACCTCCACGAAAAACATCATCGGCCCGTTTGTCAAGCGGCAGAGGAAGGTGATGATCATCCCGGGCAACCATGACAGCATCACCACAGTCGATTTTCTCGCTGAGATGTACGGCATCAAGAACATGCACGGCTATTCTGCAACATATGGTGATATCGGATTTTTCGGATGCGGGGGGGCGACTGTCGGACCGCACACCCAGATGAGCGATGAGGAGATCTTCTCCACGCTCAAATACAGCCATGAGCAGGTGAAGGATGCAAAGAAAAAGGTCATGATCACCCATGTCCATCCTTCCGGATCAAAGATCGAACGGTTCTCCCAATTTTTCCCTGGAAGCGAGGGGGTGACCCGGGCAATAAAGGAGTTCAAGCCAGATATTGTCCTTTGTGGACATATCCATGAAGCAGCGGGGATAGAAGAGATCCTGGGAAAGAGCAGAGTCATCAATGTCGGGAAAGTGGGAAAAGTCATTGAATTGTAGGTAGTAGGTATTATTTTTTTATTTCTCATCATGGTTCGAGAACAACAAAAATGGCAGTGGACCGCTTTTCTTACCTCGTTCGAAAAGCTCGGCTTATAGAATAAGCCGTCCACGCCATTGTTGTTCTCTTCCCTCACGATCAATTTCATGTTTTCCCCGAAACATTTATAAATAGAAATACTTACATTTAATGTATAGTAGCTACTGTCATAGAGGTTTTTATGTAAGGTAATACTTACATTTAATGTATTACATGGCGCCAAAGAGCATAGGTGGAGAAGAACAGAAACTAAAGGAGCTCCTTCTCTCAGAGGTATCTGACAAAAGACGTCTCCTCCACCAGCTCGAACGAGTTCTCAGTGACCTTAGGAAAGACGTCTATAAAGAAAAGCAAGAGGTGATAGTCCCTCTTGCTGTTTTCTCCATCCGCGAACTGCCCCCCCTCCAGGCACTCGCAACATTTCTCCACGAGAATAAAGGGCTGAAATATTCAGCTATTGCACCACTCGTTGGAAGAGACCAGCGAAACATTGCAGCGGCATGCAAGAGCGCACGGGATCGATGGCAGAGAAGGCTGCCTGATGCTTCCCCTATCATGATCCCGCTTTCTGCTCTTGCCCCTTCATCGCTGCCCCTCCTTGAGGCCATTGTTGTGCATCTCAAGGACACCCTCGGAATGAATTACCACGACATAGCGATCGCTCTTGCACGAGACGATCGCACGGTCTGGACAGCATACAACCGTTCACAGAAACATGGCTAAACGAAAAACACCTGCGGACAGAGGACCGGTTTCCATAGAGGAAGCCCTGCTCTCGTCCAGGCAGGCAAAGCAGCAGGTCATTGACACCCTGAAGTACTATGAGGAATCAGTTGCTACAGGGGTCATTACGAGGAAACAGTCCGATGCTGCGCTGAAGAAAAAGTACAAGGGAACGTCGCCCTACGAATGGATCAGGCACTATGAGCGCTACATCAAGCAGTGTGAACAAGAATTAGTCAATGTTCCAAAGAAACCAGTTGTCATGCCTTATGTGACAATCGCTGTTGTCCTTATGCTGCTTGGCCTTGGGTTGTTCCTTGGAAGAGCAGGATTGACTGGGTTTGCTGCATACAATGAATCAGCGCCAGCGTTCATGACAATACCAAATATCAGCATCAGCTCAACAGAAAATTACACCATGAACTTATCATCATACTTGACAGTCTGGAAGAATTACACGTACCTTGCAACAGCAACAGAGAATATCACCGTGCACGTCGATGCTGAGATGATAATCATTGAGCCCGACCTTAGCTTCAGTGGAACTGCAAATGTGAGCTTCATCGCGTCAGACTTTGAAACAACCATTTTCAGTGACGTGATAGAAGTGAACATCACACTTGGCAATAGAACTGTTACTTATGGTGAAGAAGAAAATGCAAGTGTCATTGAAAATGCAACACTAGCAGAGAATATCACTCCAGAGGTAACGAATGAAACAGCTGAAAATGTCACAGAAGAGTTGTTCCCAGGAATATCTGAAGAAGAGAATGTGAGCGCCGTGCTGGAAAATGCAACAGCTTCAGAAAATGAGACTATCATTGAGACTATTCTTGAGAACACTACACAATACATTGAATCGACTAAGGTTAGGACACAGAAGAATCTCACAATCTATATCGGAATGAACAATACCTATGACATGCGCCTCTGGTTCAACCATACAAACAGCACAACATACATTGCAACAGGGCCAGAGAATGTGAGCGTGGATATAGATCAGTGGACAGCTATCCTTGTGCCTTCTGTGAGCGGAACGAGAAATATCACGTTCTATGCGTTCGATGAAAACAGAACAGAGAAGCTCAAGGATGTATTGCTGGTCATGAAAGAGGCACTTATGCCTGTGGCAAGAGAAAATGTGACAATAGGAGAGAACAACACCGCAACGAATGTCACTGTCCTGCCACAAGAACAAAGGAATGTGACGAGGATTGTTGTTTATCTTGGTGTGAATATAACGGTTGACCTTGATAGGCTGTTCAACATGACTCCAGGGATGAACACAACTTATCTTGCAACAAGCGCGGAGAATGTCAGCGTGGATGTCTCTGGCAGCATCTTGACTATCTTCATACCGGAAGGCATCAGAGGCAATAAGACAATCATTGCCATTGCCATGACACAGAATGAAACACTGCTCAAACCACTTGATCTTATCCTGACAAGCAAGCCAGAAGAGAGTGTGAAAGCAATTGGCACTGTCAGGATCAACTCACCGGTAAGGATGAGCAAGAAAGTGGTGCTGGCCAGCAAGACTGAGAATGTTACTGTCACCTTGCCAAAAGAAGCAAGCGAGATTAGTGTTGTCAAGGTTGAGGATGAAAAGAATATCACGGTTGAAAATGCAACGGTCACGAAGAATGGCAGAACAGTCGACCTTGCCACACTCCAGGCACAGGAGAAAAGAAGCACGGAGTTTGCAAAGATTACGGGAGCATCGGTGCTGGAAAATGTTTCTGTGCCCTCTTGGATAAAGGATAGTGTGTTGACAATGGGCAGTATCATGAGGCAGACAGCTGATCCATTTGGTGTTACAGATAGCATGGCAACTATACAATCATTCATCAGTCAGAGAAACGGCCTCTCCAGTTTCACTGGGGCGGTCATTGTTGGCAATGAAACGAGCAACAGCACTGAAGTGGTAATCGAAGAGCCCGTGCAGGAAGTGACCGTTGAGTACACAATCCCAGGACCGCGAAGCATTGAGGAGGAGATATCATCAATACACAAAAAGATAGACATCGTATCAGAAGAGCATTACGAGAATGTCACAGCATATACAGTTCTTCCACGAGAGGTACCACTGCACGCTGTAAATGTTTACTGGATACAGAATGGAACAAGACAAAAGTTGGACATCTCTGAGCATTATGATTATGACAATAACAGCCTCGTTGATGAAATAGAATGGATCGTCCCACACCTTTCAAACCAGACATTCGATGTTGAAATAACTGTCATGAACGTACAGAGCTATCCATCCGTAGGAGGAAATTGGACAGTATACTTCGACACGACAGGCGCTGGAAATCTCACGATAACACCAATCACAGATACAACATGGGCGTTCAATGAAACACCAATAAACCACTCATCAGAAGGAATAGACTTGAATTTCTTGGGACTTGCCTGTGGAAATGTATCAGTAGCATGGATCACGGTGGGAGATTGCAGCAGTAATAATTGCTCAGTAAGGGCTGAAAACTTCAGCTGCGGCGAGATTGCAACAGAAATATCAGCAGTACGAACCCCAGGAGAACATCACTTGCGATTTGACTTTGGCGCAACAACTGCATATGCCAACAACGATGCAGCATCACTTACCATATCAGGCACAACATTGGTCTGTGGTGATCTGACGAATTACAGCTCTGTGACAGTCACAGCCACTGGAACGATGCAGATCTGCAATTCGACATCAGGTGAGACTGGCTATGTCAACTTCACTCTTGGAACCCAAGGGTCGTTCACCGTCCAAAGCGGCGGAAAAGTTGATGGGAAAGGAAGAGGAGGGGGAGGAGGAGCAGGAAGGACAACAACGGGCGGAGGAGCAACCCAGGGAGATAACGGAAATAAGAGTGCTACTGCAGGGGCAGCATCCACAGCAGCAAATGAAGGTGGAGGAGGAGGAGGACAGAGAGGACTGACAAGTGTGTGCGCAGCGGGAGGAGGAGGATCCTTTGGCGGAGCTGCCGGAACAGGATCAGAACAAGGATCGAGCACATACGGTGTTGCAGGAAAAGTATACAACGCAAGCGCAGACAGGGATCTTAGAATGGGATCGGGCGGAGGAGGAGGAGCAGGAGATACTGCATACACCGGCGGTACTGGAGGAGCAGGCCTCAAAGTCGATGCAGGGTCTGGTACAATCACTATTGATGGTGAGATAGATGTAGATGGCACTGTTGGAAGCGGCGCAGGATCAACTGACTGCGGAGCAGCTGGTGGAGGATCAGGAGGCCATATCATCCTCTATGGCCGTACTGTAGATATCTCTGGAGCCAACATCCATGCTGTTGGAGGCCAAGGAGGTTCCTGCACACATGCAACTGATACGCCAAGATGCGCTGCTGGTGGGGCTGGTGGCGGCCGAATTAATATCGTCTATGAGATTCAAGACAACACAAGCCTCACATACTCAGTAGCTGGAGGAGCAATAGGTACAGGAGCTAGCGCTGACCAAACACCTAATGGGGGCAATGCCGGTTCCTACAATACAGAAAGCCAAGACTTCGCTGAACCACAAATAATCACAGTATTGACAATATGGGACGAAACAGATACTGCAGGCGGCAGTTTGACAAAGTACAGAAATGATCCAATCCAGTTCTGGGCAAACTACAGCAACAGCACAGGATTCCCAGTCAACACAACAGTTGCACCAGGAGTGTCATGTAATATTAGTATTGAAAACGGAACGGTATGGACGGGCAATCAATCGATGACCTACAACGGAACAAGCAAATTCTATCAATACACACTCACATCAGGAGCACCGGTGGATGGTAGCCTTGACTATACAATATGGTGCGCAGCGGCAGGATACACAGCACAAACAACTAGCGACACGTATACTATAACAACATCTCCAATCAAGATTAACATCTCAACGACAGCATCTTCAACATTAGCGGGAAGTGAAGTGACAATATACGGGTATGTGACAAATACACTAGATGAAAAAATAAGCAACATTTCGATCGCGGCATTCTTCGATGGAGACATGATCAATACAACATGGCTATCAACCGATAATCAGCAACCATGGCGCTTACCAAGCCACGACTGGAGATGCGCAATCACGATAACAGACCTGACAAGCACAGACAGAGGAAACGAATCAATAGCCCTAAGTGCTGATTTCCTGAAGGAACACTGTCCAAACATCCTCAACGCAACAGAAAAGAGCATTAGAGTCATCGACATGGACAACAACAACATACCACTCATGATAAATGATTGGCAAACAGCAAGCAGGACGAACCTTGAACCAGAATCCACTCACATGGAAGCCGGAGATGTCAACTTCAGAAAATGGCACTGGTACAACCCAAGCAGAGCATGGTCACTCACATCAGATCAAAGCTGGATGAAAATAAGGTCAAATCTCGCAACGGACTTCTGGGGAGCCTATAATAATGGCATCGTGTTCCACCAGGAGATAACAGGAGATTATGACATCCAGGTTAAGTTCAACATGACACTTCTCATCAACTGGGCAAGCCAAGGAGGATTATTCCAAAGAGAGAGCGACACAAACCAGATACAATACAAATACCTAGGAAGCGGAGCAGGAGCAACACCCTACTTGAACTTCTTCAAAGGAGGAACGGGAGGATGGGCCATAGTTGATGGAACAGACTGCGCAGACAGAAGCGGAGCTGGTTATGCCAGAACACCGATGTACTACAAGATAATGAGAGTAGGGAATGACTTCGAGCCTTACTATAAAGGAGAGGGAGAAGCATGGTCAGCATTCTGCACAGGAGATGCTGATGATGTATCAATGCAAGATACCATACAAGTAGGATACACCATGATGGATGGAGGAAGCAGCACAGACTACTACACATGGGTAGACTTCATCAACATCACGCCAGGAGGATATACACCAGAAGAATGGAATAACACCCAAAAAATGCTCGACGACAATGATGAGATAGTATTCTACGCACGAGTACCAGCTGGAGCATCAAAAAGCTTCTGGATATACTACGACGACGAAAATGAAACATATGAAGGAGGATTGCAAGGATACATCAACACAACATGGAACCCAAGCACATCAGTAGACATGAAAGCGGTATGGAACATATCAGTAAATGTCTCCTTGTCAAAATACAACCCCACAACAGGAGCATATGACTATGTGGCAGACTATGGATCAGCCGCGGAAGCAAACAAATGGGATGCATACAAACGAGTCTTTACAGTAAGCAACACAGGATCCTATAGGCTGAATGCAAGCAACGGAGACATCTCATACTTCTACGTCGGAACAACACCAGTAAACAGGACACTAGGAAATATCATGACAAATGATAACGGATACTTCAACTTCACCATCATTGCACCAGCCACAGAAGGAACATATAACTTGACAGTAAATGTCAGCTATGTGCAGTATTTTGCAGAGAACTCAACTTTGTTCCAAGTTGTCCCGAATAAAGTACCAGGGTTCTCAACATTCGCAATCAATAACACCAGCCCAGCAAACACATCAACAATACAAATCAACGTCACCCTACATGAAGACATAGGAGGAAGCTTCTGGATCTTTAGCTGGAATGCCACGGGAGTTTGGGAGAATATTACAAACGGAACATGGTCTGGTACTTCAAAAGTGATAAGCATCAACCTCTCATTAGGGGGGGTGACAGGATCAGGAATCAACTACACATGGTGGGCAAACGACACAAACAACAACTACAACACAAGCCTCATGAGAGGAATCACCATAACAACAGCAACAGACACAACAAAACCAGGAATAACACTACTAGCACCACAAAACAACTCCGGAGATAACGATGGAGAAATAACATTCGCATATAACGTGACAGACTCTTCTAACATAACAAACTGCTCACTCATTATTGGTGGGAAAATAAACATAACAAATATGACAATTACAAAGGATACCAGACAGGAAATAAACATAGGAAACCTCAAAGCAGGAATGATAAACTGGAACATCAACTGCAGTGACGCACCAGGAAACATCAACACAAGCGAAAACAGAACACTACACATAATAATCACCACAGGATTCGAAAACACAACAAACACCAGCACCATAACAGACATAGAAAACGTGCCATTAATGATCGAAAAGCAATCAATAGGAAAAATAAGCTACCAAGAACCAATAAACCTCTCAGGAGGAATGAACATTAGCGCACTCATCAACATCACCACCAATAGCATAGCAATAGACACAAACACAGAACCACGACTCAACAAATCAGCAAACCTCACACTCTACAACCTGAACTACACACAAACACCAGTCGTCACAAAAGATGAAGCAACATGCCTGGAACCAGAGTGCTCAATCTTCAGCTACTCTAACGGAGAATTATCCTTCAACGTCAGCCACTTCACCAACTACCAGACAGAAGCAAACGCACAACTCACCATATGGGATGACACAGACGATGGAACAGTCATTCAAAACAACATCATAAGATTCTACGCCAATTACAGCAAAACAACAGACGCAACACCAATAACCATTGCAGGAACAAACTGCTCAATAAAGTTCAATGACACGAACGACGCGCTAGTGAATATGACATACGAGAGCAGCAGCAAACTATGGAAATTCAACACAACATACGCAACAGCAGGAAACTACCTCTTCAACATCAGCTGCAACGCAACAAGCTACGAACAAATCAATTTAACAGACACATTCAACATCACAACAAGCACACCACCAAACGTCACAAACATAACAATAAGACCAACAGAACAAGGATACGGACAAAACGTAACCATAGGAGTCACCGTAGACGATAACACAAAAATCGACAAAGTCATCGTGGGAATCACACACAACAAC
>Ga0209211_10001216_pt1 | contig 49793 bp, 48 predicted proteins | sample RifGroA2_FD_183992 | JGI IMG/M metagenome (GOLD analysis project Ga0209211, IMG submission 183992) | Groundwater microbial communities from Rifle, Colorado, USA - Groundwater A2 (SPAdes) (version 2) | ecosystem: Environmental > Aquatic > Deep subsurface > Groundwater | place: Rifle, Colorado...
TGGTTTCCTGCGCCACCAATCCGAAAGAGCCGAAATCCAAACTGTTTCCTCTGGTGGCGACATGGGCCTTCTTCGGGTTTTCCCTCATTCGGTGCCATTTTCTAAATTTTACTTTTTTGGGCATCATGTGTTTTTAAACTTTCTTTGCTTCCGCCTCAAACTTTTCTCCCTTGTAAGTCCAGACCTTTATGCCTATATCGCCATAAGGCAAATGAGCTTTCTCTCGGGCGAAATCAATGTCGGCGCGAAGCGTCTGAAGCGGTATCCGGCCTTTTCTCAGCCACTCTTTTCTTCCCATTTCCGAACCGTCCAGCCGGCCGGACATCGCCACCTTCACCCCTTTGACATTGTGGCTGGCCATGGCTTTTTCCATTATCTGTTTCATTGTTCTTCTAAAAGTCATTCTTTTTTCCAAGTTTTCCGCGGCCATTTGGGCCAAAATTTTGGCGCTTGATTCCGGATGTTGGATTTCTTCAACCGTCAACTTTATCTCTTTCGGCACTTCGGCTTTTATTTTTTTCATTATCCCGATTATTTGAACTTTTATTTTATCGGCTCCTTCCCCTTTTCGGCCGATAAGAAGTCCGGGGCGGGAAGTCTTGATTATCAAATGGAAAAGCGTCGGGGATCTTTCTATCTCTATACCCTCCACGAACATTCCCCGCATTGACTTTTCCAACTCTTCCCTTATCAAAACATCCGCCTTGAGTAAATGCCTGTATTTGACAGGATTAAACCAGCGCGATCTCCAATTTCGCAATATGCCTAATCTGAATGAATATGGGTGGACTGTCTTGCTCATATCATTAAACTTTTGACTTTTGGACTCGATTGTTCTTCCAGAACAATCGTAATGTTGCTTGTTCTTTTCAGAATCTGATTGGCCATACCCCTTGACCTCGGCCGGCTTCTCTTTAAAACCGGACCGGCGTTAACCGTAATCGTTTTTACCGTTAAGTTTTTTTCATCCGCCAATTTGAAGTCGTTTTTGGCATTGCTTATGGCGGATTTCAGGAGTTTCGCAATGGGGTGAGCGGATTTTTTAGCCAAAAAATCAAGCTGAACAATGGCGTCTTGCGCGTTTTTGCCCTTGATCAAACCGGCGACAATTCTCGTCTTTCTGGGCGATGCCCGGTAGTTATTCAATTTTGCCGTTATTTCTTTCATATTATTTCTTTTCCGCCGGCGCCGCTTTGGCCGCTTGCGCTGAAGCTATTTCCGCCTCTTTTTTCTTGGTTTCTATTTCTTTCTGCATCTTGCCTCCGTGTTTGACGAATTTTCTTGTCGGGCTGAATTCTCCCAGTCTGTGTCCTATCATATCCTCCGTGATTCTCACTTGGATGAAATCTTTGCCGTTGTGCACGCCGAAAGTAAAGCCTATCATTTCCGGCGATATCTGGGAATCCCTGGCCCAAGTTTTAACAACCGTCCCGTCCATCGGCTTCAGAACACTGATTTTCTTCAGCAATTTTTCGTAAATATACGGTCCTTTCTTTAAACTTCTTGACATAAAATTATTTCTTTTTTCTTCTGGAAACTATAAACACATTGGAATATTTTTTCGGCGTTCTGGTTTTCACTCCTCTTATTCCTTTGCCCCACATATTTTTCACCCGGCTCATGCCCCTGGGCTGTCTGCCTTCTCCTCCGCCCAGCGGATGGTCCACCGGATTCATAGCGCTGCCTCTGACCGTCGGCCGGATTCCCAGCCACCTTGACCGGCCGGCTTTTCCGAAATTTCTCAATTTATATTCTTCATTGGATACTTGTCCGACACTAGCCCAAGCTTCCAGCGGAACTTTTCTGATTTCCGTGGAGGGCATTTTAAGCAAAGCGTAACCGCTGTCGTGAGCCAATAGTTCGGCGAAATTGCCGGCGCTTCTTATCATCTTAGCGCCGGACATCGGCAAAATTTCTATATTATAAATAAAAGTTCCCACGGGTATTTTTTTCAAAGGAAGCCTGTTGCCCGGTTTTATGTCGGCCTTTTCGGAAGTTATCACTTTGTCTCCCACTTTCAATCCGGCCGGCAAAAGAACATACCGCTTGGCTCCATCGGCGTAAAATAAAAGAGAAATAAAACCGGACCGATTCGGGTCGTACTCAACAGACTTTACCGTGGCCGGAATGTCCATTTTGTCATATTTAAAATCTATTTCGCGGTAAGACCTTTTCACTCCGCCCCCTTTATGCCTGACCGTTATCCGGCCGGCGGAATTTCTGCCCGCGCCTCTTTTAAATCCCCGGGTCAAACTTTTTTCCGGCTCAGTCCGCGTCAAAACATTCCGGTAGGATACTACCGACATATGTCTTCTGGATGGAGTCGTAGGTTTATAATGCTTCATAATTATGCTTTATGGACTTTTAACTTTAAAAACTTTATAGACTAATCTTATCTCCCTTTTTCAGATAAACTACCGCTTTTTTATAACCGGCTTTTTGAGCCTGTCTTCTTCTGATAAAAACCATTTTCCCGGGAATGTTGATTATTCTTACTTTCGCCGGCTCAACATTGTATTGTTTTTTCACCGCCTGCCTGACCATTATTTTATTAAACCCCGGTTCAATTTTAAAAACATAAGCGTTTTTCTCGCCCAAAAAAGTCGCCTTTTCCGTGATGTGGGGAATAAGGACGGAAACGACCGGCTTGTTTTCGGAAATCTCCGTTTTTTTGGAAACTTTTTTCTCCGCTTTTTCCGTTTTCTCGGTTTCCTCTTTTTTTATTTTTCTTAAAATTGCCATACTAATTAAAATTACCCTTTAGCGGGCAACAAATTACTAACGCCATACTACCAAACGCAAAATAAAAGTCAAATTTGAGGGGTTAATCCTCTTCCCGCCAGCTTTCTATGGAGTATCCTCCCGAAGGGCCGGAGGTGAAAAGCAGATTGGCGATGCCGATCTCGTAGACAACTTGAGCGGAATTGCTAAGTCTTATTTTATAAGCCGAAACTTCTTTTAAACTGATGCTGTTTTTAAGATGGATTTCCCCGCGCCCGGCGTAAACCAAAACATCGCCGAATATGCTGTTTTCCGCCCTTATGGCTTTCTCCGAACCGCCGCTTTGAGCGCTATTGTTTTGAGATATAAATAAAATGTAGGAACCTTCCGTTCCGGAGTTTTGGAATTGCGCGCTATTTTCTAATTCTATTTTACTGCTAGTTGTCCTATTGGAAGGATTATCGGCGATTACAACAACGCTATTTGCGCCCAAAGAAGAAACGATTTTTACGATCGGACTGTTTTCTATTTCTATGTTTCCGTTTACCCAAACCGTTCCGGCGATTGTTACCGTTGGACTGCCTGAAATTTCAAGATCGCAATTAATTTTTACTGGTCCGATAGTGACATTGGAATTTATTCTGTAAGGGCAAGGAGAGCTGTGAGTCCCGCCCGCCGCGGCTTGCGTCTTCCAATCGTCTATTTGAGTGTCCGAGATTGATAAAGAAGAAGTGGCTTGGTCGGGACTATTGGGATATAAAGCGCCGCCAACCGTCGTACTGGAAATATTCACATAATAAGCGTCTTTATCCGCGCTGGAATTAGAAATACTGTGGGCATAAATCGTGCCAGTAGCGTGAACTCCCGCCGCCGATCCGGACGGTCCGGCTGAAATAATGTCGCCCTTTACAAGATTTGAATTTTGACCGACAATCGCCCCGTTTGAAAAAACATTTCCCTGAACAAGAGAGCTATTTTCCATCACAATCCCCCCATCACCGACCTGAACCCCATAGTGGAAAGAAACACCATTATTGTTTGCAAGTTTTATTTTTGACTTTCTTATCATTTTGGAAACGGTTCCCGTCGCAGTTATCTCTTTGGCGCCGCTTATGCCGGCGACGGTGGTCGTGGCGAAAAACCCGTCCAAAGACAAAACTTCGGCGATGTCGTAATTTTTCCCTTTTATAATCCTATATGACAAATCCTCCAACCCCGATTCGGCCAGAAAAAAACTTTTTTTGGATGTTCCGAAGTCTCGGGATGATTTTGATTCTTTGTAAGAAACGGTGTAGGCCCCCGAGACGACAATCATGGACATGAACATAAAAAACACCACTGCCGTCAATATCGCCTGCCCCCCGCACTTTTGACTTTTGACTTTTGACTTTTGACTCATTTTAGTAGCTTCCTCTTAATATCGCCGTGTTGTAAAAGTTTTCCGTCCTTTCCATTCTACTCCCTTTGGCTTTGGCGGTTAAGCTTATCTTGACGGCTTTGGACGCGGCGGAAGAAGTGATTTTATTAAAAATCAGGCTAGTTATTTCGGTACTGCTGGCCGTCAGCGCTTCCGGAGTTCCGACGCCTTCTTGGACGAAAATTCCCGCGCCGCTCAAGAAAAATTCTATCGCGGTTGCGGCCCCCGAACCATCTACCGTGTTAAGTTTCAATTTCCCCGGACTGACGGCAAGAATACTTCCGGCATCGTCAATGTCGTTGGCCAGCCTTATTTCATTGGCCATTCTTTCCATAGCCACCGAAGCGGAAAAATTGAGGTCTCGGGACATCTTCACGCTGGCGTAGGATTTCATCATCGCCAAAATTGAACCGGTGGTAAGGACGGCGACTAACCCCAAAATCGCCGCGTAAATCAAGGTTTCCAAAAGCGACGAACCTTGTGATTTTTTTTTCATAAAATTAATTGGAAAACAAATCGGTTAAATAAAAGGAGGTGCTTTTCGTTGTCGTTCCCGTTCTCCCCAGCCAAGAAATGCCGACTGTCGCTTTTTTCGTCCCGCTGTCCAGCGTTCCCGAAGGGGCTATATCGTCATTGGCGTCTCTATAAACATTGTCCAAAGTCAACTTTCTTTCAAAAATTTCGTCAATGTAAACATTGCTGTTGGTGGAAACCCAAGTCGTCCCGTTATAAGTAAAAAAATAATCCGTTCCGGCGGCAAGGCTTCCTATGCCGGAACTCCAGCTCGTGTCCCTGAAAATCTTGACGGCATCCGCTCCTTCTTCCAGCAAAAAAGAAGCTTGGATATTTCTGACGCTCTCTCCGACGATTTTTTGCGATAATTGCGTTGCCAGCATCAAGCTGAAAATAAAAATAGAAATAATGGAAACCCCGGCCACGGCTTCTATCAGCCCTATTCCCCCCGACATCCGATGTCGGGGGGTTTTATAAATGTTTTTTTTCATTGGATATTGGCGATGCCGGTGGATTTAACGCTTATGGTTTTGTATTTGCCGTTGTCTGATTTTAATCGGACTCGCAAGGAACCGTTATTGCCTGTTTTGCCAGTCAATTTTTGAAACACAATATCCGCCCCTCCCCCGTTTAAAGAAATATCGCTGATTTCCGCCAAAGGAGACAGGAACGTCTCTATATTGGAAGAGTTCGGCTCCGTAAAAACATCTCCTTTAAAAAGCGCCACTCGGTTTGCTTCAAAGCGAACGCCGAACCGGGAATAATCTTCCGAAGAAACACTTTTGACTCTGGCTTCGTTTATCACCGACAAAACTTGATCGGCAGAAATATCCACAGTTTTGCTGTTCCTGAAAGAAGAAAAGGAAACGACGATAATCGCGACCAAAACCGCTCCAATGGCAACTACCGCTATCATTTCAATCAACGAAAAACCGAAGTTTTTGCAATGGCAAGGTCTCGCCTTGACAGTCAAGGCGAGACCTTGCCATCCGCGATTTTGGTTTATTTTTCTCATATCCCGTTCATCATTGAATACATCGGCTTTATCATAGACAAGGCGAAGAATCCGACCGCCGCGCCGATGAAAATCATTAGAATCGGCTCTATGACGGTGGCCATATTTTTGGTCGCCTCGGCCACTTCTTCTTCGTAAAAAACGGCTATTTTCTCCAGCATCTCCGCTATTTTACCCGTTTCCTCTCCGACTGCCATCATTTCCCCCAAAAGAACGGGGTAAATCTTCACGGCTTTTTTGAAAGAATTGGATATCGGAACGCCTTTTTGTACATCATCTATCGCCTTTGTCAAGACTTCTTTGTATTTATTGTTTTGAAGCACATTTCTGGTGACGGTAAGCGCTTCCACCACATTGACTCCGGAAGAAATAAGCGCAGCCAAAGTCCGGCTGGTTCTGGCCGAATTTATTTTTTTGACAATGGGAGAAATCAGCGGGGTTTTCAAAAAAACATTGCCCAGAAATATTTTTCCTTTTTCCGTCCTCAAAAACCATCCGGCGGAAAAAACAACGGCTAAGAAAAAAATTACAAGCAGGTAGGTGTGTTTTACGGCCAAATCGCTTATAAAAATAATGACCTTGGTGGAAAGGGGCAAATCCACATTCAGGTCTTTGAAAGTGGCCACCAGCGTGGGCACGACATAAATAAACATAAAAACGCCTATCAAAACCATGGCTATCAAAATTATCGCCGGGTACGCCATCGCCCCTTTAACTTTTTTCATCAGCGTGTAATCTTTTTCCAGCTGCAGTCCGGCCAAATCCAGCGATTCCCTCAACTGGCCGCTTTCTTCTCCGGTTTTAACCATAGCGATAAAAAGATTGGAAAAAATTTTTGGGAATTTTTTCATGGCTGAACTTAAAAAATCTCCCTTTTTAATATCGCTCATTAAGGAAATTATCGTCCGGCTGAAGAATCTATTATTTGTTTGGCGGCTTAATATTTCAAGAGCCCTGGTCAAGGGCAAGCCGGCGGAAAGCATCACGCCCAAGTTTTTAGCGAACATTATTTTATCCGTGGCGGAAACTATCCCAAATCTGGACAAAAAATTAACCGCGCGCGACTTTTCTTCTTTTTCCTCAACCAACATCGGGATATAACCTTGTTCTCTCAACTTGCCGGCCAAGTCCGTTTTGCTGGAAGCTTCCATTGTTCCGCTTGTTTCCTCTCCCGTTATTTTTTTAGCCTGATATTTATACAGCATAAAATTTTCTTTTTCCAAGGGTAGTCCTTGGAAAAACAAGGACTACCCTTGGAAAACTATTCGCTGGTTACTCTTAATATCTCTTCTATTGTAGTTACTCCTTGAACGCATTTGACCACCCCGTCTTCCAGCATCGTCATCATACCTTCTTTCTTGGCCTGCTTTTCAATGTCGTCGGAAGTGGCGTTGGCCATAATCAGGTTTCTTATCCCTTCGCTCACTCTCAAAATTTCGTGCGCGCCCACCCTGCCTTTGTAGCCTTCCGGGCAATCTTTGTCCAAAGAAGGCTTGTAAAAAGGAACCTTGCTCCAATCGGAAATTTTGCCCGTTATTTTTTCTTTGGCCAAAAAACCGGCCACTCTGTCCAAATCAACTTCTTTGGACAAACTTTCCAATTGCTGGCTGTTTAGAAAATATTTTTCTTTTCCGGAACAAAGCGTTCTGACCAGCCTTTGAGCAATAATGACATTGACCGTGGAAGCCATCAAAAACGGCTCCACTTCCATATCAAGAAGCCGAGGCACGGCGCCGGCGGCCGAATTGGTGTGCAAAGTGGAAAGAACAAGGTGTCCGGTCAAAGCGGCGTTAACCGCCAGCGAAGCCGTCTCATTGTCTCTTATCTCGCCGACCATGATGATATCCGGGTCCTGCCTAACCAGCGACCTTAACCCGTTGGCAAAGGTAAAACCGATGTCCGGTTTGACTTGAGTTTGATTGATTCTGGGAATCTGGTATTCTATCGGGTCCTCAATGGTGGAAATGTTCACATCGGGGGTGTTCAAAATATCCAAAGCGGTGTAAAGAGTCGTCGTCTTGCCCGAACCGGTGGGGCCGGTAACCAAAATCATGCCTGTCGGCCGATTGATGGCCCAATGCATATCTTCAATCTGGCTGGAAAAAAATCCCAAAGTTTCAAAATTGAAACCCTTGGCGTTTTCCAAAAGTATTCTCATCACTATTTTCTCTCCGTTGTAAACCGGCAAAACCGAAACGCGGAAAGAAACTTTGTCTTCCGCCGTTTCAACCTTGAACCGGCCGTCTTGGGGCAGACGTTTTTCGTCTATCTTCAGGTTGGATAATATTTTAATCCTGGCGGTTATGCCCGGGGCGGTATTTTTCGGCAAAACCATAGTGTCGCGAAGAAGGCCGTCTATCCTGTATCTGATAAGCACCTCTCTTTCCATCGGCTCAATGTGGATATCGCTGGCTCTCTGCAAAATGGCGTGCTTCAAAAGAGTGTCCACGATTCTTATGATGGGCATGTCTTCAGCCAGTTTTTTAAGGTTGCCTTCGCTCTCTCCCTCTCCGGCGCCGGAGCTTACTATTTTCAAGGATTCCGCTTCTTTTTTGACAATATCGCTAAACTCGGCTTGCAGGCTTTCTTGGTACTGGGAGAGCGCTGATTTTATGGATTTGCTGTTGGTCAAGCGGGGCATAATTTTCAAACTGGTTTTCTTTTTTATGAAATCAATCGTACCCAAATCTTCCGGGTCAAGCATCGCCACTTCTAATTCGTCCTTGTTTTTTCTGTAAGCCACAATGTTGTGATTTCTGGCAATTGGCTCCGGAATAAGGCTCAAGACCGCGAAATCTATTTTCTCTTTTTCCAACCCCACGAAAGGAATCCCCAAGATATAAGCTTCCAGTCTTCTTAAGTCGTCTTCGGAAATTTTTCCGTCGCTGACTAGAGCGTCTCCTAAATCTTCTCCGGTTTTTTTGACCCTTTTTTCCGTTTCGGTTATGTCTTTGCTGGTAATAAGCCCGCCGTCCAGCAAGAATAATTTTAATTTTTTAGTCTCAACTTTCATAGACTGTTTCATTATAGCAAATTATTCCGTTGACAGAAAACAAAAATGTGTATATCATTCAATCGTACCCCCGTTTCCGTCAAAGGAGCGGGTAATTTATTAAAATAATCAAAATATATGGATTTAAAAGCTCTGCAGGCCGCCTTACAGCAACTAGAAACGGAAAAAGGCGTGTCCAAAGACAAAATAATAACGACGATTGAGGACGCTCTTTCCGCCGCCTACAAAAAAGATTACGGCAAAAAAAGCCAGATAGTCCACGCCAAATTCAACCCGGAAAGCGGTGAAATGTCTTTTGCCCAGGCCAAATATGTGGTGGACGAATCAATGCTCAAAACGGAAGAGGACGAAAGCGACGACAACGAACACGAAATGCCTCCAAGGCAAGAAGTTGTTTCTGACATCGGAGAGGTAAAAAAAATCCGCTTCAATCCCGAACACCACATAATGCTGGAAGAAGCCAAAAAGATAAAAAAGAACGCCAAAGCCGGCGACGAAATAACTTTTCCGTTGGAAACAAAAGAAAATTTCGGCATGATAGCGGCGCAAACCGCCAAACAGGTCATCATTCAAAGAATAAGAGAGGCGGAAAAAGAATCAATCTACGGCGAATTCAAAAAACGCCAAGGAGAAATAATAAGCGGCATCGTCCAGAGGATGGAAGGCGGCAATGTGTTCGTGGACTTGGGCAGAGCTACCGCAATACTCCCCCGAGAAGAGCAGATAAGAGGAGAGAGATACAGGATAGGAGAAAGGACTCGGGCTTTGCTTTTCTTGGTGGAAGAAACTCACCGCGGAATAAATTTATTTTTGTCCCGTTCTCATCCGAAATTCATCGCCAAGCTGTTTGAAATAGAAATTCCGGAAATTTCTAACGGAGCGGTGGAGATAAAAAACATCGCCCGAGAAGCCGGCTCTCGGTCAAAAATAGCCGTCGTTTCCAAGCAGGAAGGGATTGACCCGGTCGGCTCGTGCGTCGGACAAAAAGGCGTCAGGATAAGCACCATTATCTCCGAATTGGGAGGAGAAAAAATAGATATTATAGAATGGTCGGACAATCCGGAAGAATTTATCGGCAACGCCCTTTCCCCAGCTAATATAATTGGAGTCAAGGCCGACGAGAAAACAAGGGAAGCGGAAGTAACCGTGGACGAAGACCAGCTTTCGCTGGCTATCGGCAAGATGGGTCAAAACGTTCGTTTGGCGGCCAAAATAACCGGCTGGAAAATAGACATCAAGTCCAAGGACGGAGAAGTCGTGGCTCAAGCCAACGAAGAAGGAGAAGTGACGGAAACAAAAAAAGAATAATTACAAAATTAGAGTTTCGCAATCCGTAAAATAAACATATGTCATTGTTAAACGTAAAAATTGGAGACAAGGCGCCGGAGATATTCAACGCTGTGGTGGAGATTCCCAAAGATAGCCAGAACAAATACGAGATAGACAAGCAAACGGGAATGGTCTCCCTTGACCGGGTTTTATACTCCCCGATGCATTATCCGGCCGACTACGGATTTATTCCCGAGACAAAAGCCGAAGACGGCGATCCGGCTGATGTGATGATTTTGGGAAACGACCCGCTGTTCCCGGGATGCGTTGTCAGGGTAAGGCCTGTCGGCCTGCTCAAGATGATAGACTCCGGCGAGCAAGACAACAAAATTCTCGGCGTGCAGGCCGACAATCCCCGCTTTGACAGCATCAAAGACATTTCCGACATAGAAAAATTCCACACTCACCACCTGAAAGAAATCGCCCACTTTTTCCAGACCTACAAAGAGTTGCAGGGCAAGAAAGTGGAAATTCTCGGCTGGGAAAACGCCGCCGCCGCCAAAAAAGAAATAATCAAAGCGAGAAAGATGTTTAAAGACGGCAAATAATTTTTTATACAAAAATGTGCACGGTTCCAAGCGATCGCTTCAGTTTGTGCACATTTTAATTAACCCTGCAAATTGCGAATGTGGACTTGTTTTGCTATGTTTCCTTGACCGCCTGTTTTTTGCGGTAATTCAAATCGTCAAGAACTTCTATGACCACCGCCGCCAGCGGGATCGCCAAAAGCAGACCGAAAAATCCGCCGACTTGAGCGCCGATAACCAATGCCAAAATAACCATAATGGAAGGAACGCCCACAATTTTCCTTACCACCAGCGGATAAATAAGATGATTTTCAAACTGCTGGATGATGATATACAAAATGCCGACTTCCAAAGCTAAAAACGGGCTTTGAATCAGAGCGACCATTACCGGCGGAATGGCCGATAAAATCGGCCCGAATATCGGTATCAACTCAAAAATCGCCGCCAGCAAAGCGAAAGTCAGGGCGTATTCAACCTGCAATAGAGTAAGTCCGATATACACCAAAACTCCGACGATAAAACCAAGAAGTATCTGGCCTTGGAGCCATAACCCGATTTTCTTTTTCCATCTCTGCCATAAGCCGACGGCGTAATTTTCGTGTCTGGCCGGAATGACTATCTTCAAAAAATTTTCCACCCCGTTCTCCTGCATTGACAGATAAAAAGACAAAATGATTATAAGAATAAACGAGACCGCTCCGCCCGCCGCGGCGGAGGCGATGCCGAAAAATCCGGTGGAAAAACTGCTGACATAGTCGGCTATGTTGCCCAAGAAACCGCCCAAAGCGTCTCTGGCAAAAGACGGCAAGTTGCCGAAAATCTTGTCCACCGTTCCGGTCTCAAACGGCTTTTCCAAATAAGACGGGAATTTGTCGGCAAAAGAAGTCAGCTCCTTGAAAGTGTTCGGGATAATAAGATAAAACATTCCTCCGAGAAAAGAAAAGGCGATCAGGTAAACGATAATGACGGCCAAGACTCTCGGGATTTTTCTTTTTTGAAACCAGGTGGCGGCCGGGTCAACTCCGGACGCGATGACCAAAGAAAACAAGACGGACATCATTATGTCTCTGATAAAATACATAAAAGCGACCATGATAAGCACGGCTATTATTTTGATAACCGCGCCGGTCGTAATTGTTATTGAAAATTTTTTATCGTTCATTTTTAAACTTAAATACCGGCCAATATCTTTTTATAAAGCTTGTCTGTTTTTTCGCCTTCATTGTGCCTGCCTATGACCGACAGGCTTAACTTTTCCGGCCGGAACAATTCTTCGGCGATTTTTAAAACATCTTCTTTTTCCACCGCTTCTATTTTCTTCAAAATGTCCGCCGGCTGTTTAATTTCATTATAGAACAACTCCTGTCCGGCCACAAAATGAGCTATCTCGTCGGAGGCTTCAAATCTCAAAGCGGTCTGCCCTCTTAAATAGCTTTTGGCAGAATCCAAATCGCTTGAGGAGATATCGCCCTTTTTTATTTTGGAACAGATTAAAACGATATTTTCAACCACCGCGCCAAGTTTGCTATGCGGCACGCCGGCGGCCATTCCCAAGTAACCGCAGTCTCTAAGCTGGTCGCTCCAGGAATAAACATAGTAAGCCAACCCGAGTTTTTCTCTTATTTCCGAAAATAAGCGAGAGGAAACATTGCCTCCAAGCAAGGTGGAAAGAAGGTCTAGGGCATATCTTTTCTCGTCATACATATCGTAAGCTCTTACGGCCAAAGTCAGATGAGTTTGGTCGGTTTCTTTGTTGAAAATTTTAACTTGCGTTTCTTTTTGAAATATTTTGGCTTTGATAAAATCTTTGTTTTTCCCTTTTTTAACCAGACCGAAAGCTCGTTTTATCTTGGCGAAAGTTTTTTCTTTGTCAAAACTGCCAGCCGCCACAACCGTCATATCTTCGGAAAGATAATTTTCTGCTTCATAGCGAATAATGTCCTCTCTTTTTATTAACGCCACCGATTTTTTGTTCCCGGCGATGTCCCAGCCGACGGGTTGGTCGCCAAAAAAAATATTTTCCAAATTTTCTTGAGCTTTCAGGCGCGGATTGTCGTTGCGCATATCTATTTCCTGAAAAATAACGTTTCTTTCTTTTTCCACTTCCTCTTCTTTAAACAACGGCTCCAGTAAAATGTCGGACACAACATCCAAAGCGACGTCAAAATCCTTGGCGGAAGTTTTGACCCAAAATCCAGTCGCTTCTTTGGTGGTAAAAGCGTTGTGGTCGGCCCCGATTTTATCCAATTCCTTGTGGACTTGTCCCGGCTCCGGCCGGCTCTTGGTGCCCTTGAAAAACATGTGCTCCAAAAAATGGGAAACCCCATTGATTTTTTTCGTCTCATACCTTGAGCCGACACCGACCAAAACCAAAAGCGTCACCGCTTCCGTGTTGTTCATCGGCGCCAAAATCGCCCTTAGTCCGTTATCTAAAACTTTTTTCTCAAAATTTATCATTAACAAAACAATATCACCGCCCTCCATATAAATCAATCTCTCTCCCCCTCGACATCGGATGTCGAGGGGGTATAATAAATTCAATGAGAAAAGAAAAATTTATCCCGAACGAATACTACCATATTTATAATCGAACAATTATGAATGTTCCTGTTTTAAAAGATGGTCAAAATGCAAAACGGCTTAAACAATCCATGTTGTTCGCAAACTCAACAATATCAAGTAAAATTTTTCAATTCTTAAGAGACAATGAAAAACAATCGGAAATAAAATTTATTGAAGCTATGAATATGTTAACAAGAGGAGAAAAACTGGTTGATATATTGTGTTATGCAATTATGCCCGATCATTATCATATGCTAATTAAAGAAAGGGTGGATGGTGGAATAATAAATTTTGTCCGCAAGTGCGATATATCAATAACCAAATACATAAACATGAGAAGCAAGAGAAGAGGACCGATTTTTGAAAGCTTGTTTAGGTCAAAGCATATTGATTCAAATGAATACTTGACTCATTTATCCACCTACATACACCTTAATCCTTTGGATATAATAAGCGGAAAAGAGTGGCGAAGTCATAAATTAAAAAATTGGGGTAAAATTAGAAAAAAAATTATAGATTATCCGTGGTCAAGTTTAAAATTTTTTCTAGAGGACAAAACCGATCCTATTATTTCCGGAGAAAAAGTGATATTAGAACAATTTAAAAACAAGAAAGATTATGAGTTATTCCTTCGTGAATGGTCAGGAGATTCTTTTATCAGCACGAAAGATATTATATTATATTAGAATAACTCCACTACCCACTCGACATCCGATGTCGAGTGGGATCAATAAGCCTATTTTAAGCTGTTTTTTAGAAGACTGACCGACTCGCCAATTTTTACCCTCTCCTGCTTGCCTGTATCCCTGTCGCGGACGGTAACGGTGTCGTTTTCCAAAGTGTCAAAGTCTATCGTCACGCAAAACGGCGTGCCAATTTCGTCTTGGCGGCGATAACGCTTACCAATGTTGCCGTTATCGTCAAAAATTATCGGCCGGATTTCTTTTTTTAGCTCCGCGAAAACTTCTCTGGCCTTGCTAACCAGCTCCGGCTTATTTTTCAAAAGCGGAAATACCGCCGCTTTCACCGGCGCTATGCTCGGCTTGAATCTCAACACTACCCTCGTCTCTCCATTCATTTCATCCTCATCATACGCCTCCGCCAAAAGCATCAAAACAGTGCGATCAACTCCCACTGATGTTTCAACGACATGAGGAATATACCTTTCTTTAGTCTTTTCGTCATAATAAGTCATGTCCACGCCGGAGAATTTTTGATGCTGGCTCAAATCATAATCGCCGCGATAATGCGCTCCCTCCAACTCATTCCAGCCGAACGGATATTCATATTGGATATCCCACGCGTCTTTGGCGTAAAAAACCAGATTCTCATGTTGCTTCCAGCGCAGTTTTTCCTTTTTTACCCCAAGGCGGTCATAATAAGCCATCCGTTCTTTTCTCCATTCTTCATATGCCGCGGGGGCTTCTTTGGGTGACACAAAGTACTGCATTTCCATCTGTTCAAATTCGCGTTTGCGGAACAAAAATTGCCTCGGACTTATTTCATTGCGGAAAGCTTTGCCTACTTGGGCGATGCCGAAGGGAATGGAATACATTCCTGAACCTAACACATTTTTATAATTTATAAAAATTCCCTGCGCCGTTTCTCCTCGCAAATAAACCTCCTCATCTTCGTCTTCAAATTTTCCAAGTGTCGATGTTGCCAGCAAACTTTTGGCGACCACTTTTCCAAAGTCTTTCTTGCCGCAGACGGGACAATGCAATTTCTCTCGATGTTCATCAAATATCGCATTGATCCACTTTTCGGTCATTTTTTCATCCGCCACGATCCCTATAACATCAAGCAAATGATCGGCCCTAAATTTCGTATGACAATGATTGCAAACAGCCATAGGATCGGAAAATCCCGATACATGTCCGCTCGCTTCCCACACTTTCGCGGCGGTAAAAATACTGGAATCCAACATGGCCATATTGTCATGCGACTGCATGGCCTCCGTCCATTGATTAACCGCATTTTTCCGAAGCTCCGTTCCCAACGGGCCCCAATCGTATGTCCCGGCAAACCCGCCGTAAATCTCCGAGCCGGGATACACAAACCCTCTCCTTTTGCAAAGCGATATTATTTTTTCCAATTTATTTTCCATGCGCGCCATTTGCTATTTGCTATTCCCTTACTTTATCGTCGCCTCCTTTGGATTGCGGGTCGCCGCTTAATTGTATGGTTAAGGCCGGAATCTCGGCGGAAATGTTTTCATCGGTGAACGAATCGCGCGCTTCCACAAGGGCTTTATTTACCAAAACCGGCGTTTCCCCCACTTGCGTAAGATTTGACGAAAAAGAAATCTGGAAAGACACTTCTTTGGCCGGCATTATTATGCCCGTTCCGGCCGGGACATCTCCGACATTCCAAGTAAGCGTCGCATTCTTTTCGTCAAACTGCAAATCGGAATCTTCCGGGTTTACCAAACTTTCCTTGCTGACATAAGGAGGCAAAGAAGCCGTTATTTTGGTATCGGTTAAATCGTTTACATTGTTGGCCAGCGACCAAACAACGGTATAAGTTGTTTCTGTTCCGATCTTGGGCGGAATTTCGCCGGAATTTTTGAACGGTCCGGAATAATGCAAAGTTTTTCCCGCAGCTTGAAGTTTTGAACCTATTTTTATTTCTTTTTTCGCGCTGTCTTCCATTTGCTTGTTTTCAAATTCATCGGCTGTTCCCCAGCCTATTATTCTCGCCTCCACGGTAATGGAAAAATCCTTGTCTCCTTGCTTGTAAACGGGCAAAGGATTTTTTATGGAAAAACCGAGCTGGGCTTTCCCGGAACTCCCGGGAGCAATGGCCGCAAGGTCTTTCAGGCTGGCGGAATTCCACACCACCTTATTGTCGTAACTTCTGTAAGCTCCTTTGGTTATGGAAACGGATCTTTGGTCGTAAGCTTCGCCTTTTATCTCCAATTCAATTTGAGCATTTTTTATATTTGAGGAAAGATTATTCGCCCACCTCAAATCAACCCTTATCATTTCCCCGGCATAAGCCGCGCTGACGGAATCGTCTTTCCCGTTGATGGAAACAGACAGATTAAGCGGAGATTTTTTTATGGCTACCTTTTCCGAAGCTGTTCCAAACGATTTAATGTTTCCGTCGTCGCCCTCCGTTCCGACAGCCGCGGTGAAAGTCCTCTCTTCGGAATTTTCCCCTTCAATCGTTCCCTCCACGATTATGTCTCTTTTTTGCGAAGGGCCGATGTCGCCCAATGACCAGACATTGTCGCCCTTGCTCGGACTCGGCTCGGCGCTGTTAAACCGGAAGCCGGGCGGATATTTAATTTCCATTTTTAAATTCTTGGCCGCAGATTCGGAATTGGAAATAACGGCTATTTTAACGGAAATTTTCTGGCCGGAAACGGCGTCTTTCGGCGCGGTCAAAGATAAGCCCAGAGGCGCTTTGGAAATCTTGACGGAATAATCCTTGTTTTTGACGAAAGTGGCGTTAGACTCCGCGAATCTGTATTCCAAATTGGCGGTTATTTTCTTCTCCTCGTTTTCATGGCCAAAGAAAATAATGTCTAAGGATTTGTTTATCGCCGCTCCAGGCTCCAAATCTTCCAGGGGCATGCGGACGCGGGTTAAAGAAGCCCCTTCGGCTGAATATGTGTTGACTGGAAAATCAAAAATCAAATCGGCCGCTTCCAAAGAAACGCTGTTCTGGTTTCTAATCGTGAAATTAAATCTGGCCGGCTGTCCGCCGTCCACATAGATCGGCCCGTTGGCGTCAATGGAAACATTGGAAGAAGAAATTATATTGCCTCCGGAATACATAATGTAAGCCGCCGCTCCGCCCGCCAAAACGACAAAAACAATGAGCAAATAAAGAAAAATTTTCAGACGCCTGAAAATGCTATTTTGAGGGACGGCAAAACCGCCCGCATCAACTTTTTTTATGTCTTCTTTTTGCCAATACGGACTGGCTTGATTTTCTTCTTGGCGCAGAGTTTCCCTTTTCAGCCGGTCGGGAAATTTTCGGTCTTTTTGATACAGCTTTTTTTTAAGATTTTCAAGATTGTTTGATTCCATAAAAATTTACTTCATCATAGCATACTTTCTTTTATGGCTCTATTTATGGCCGATATCAAAATCTGGCCGGATGTCGGAATTTCTTGCATATAGCCGAGAGTTTTCAAAATAGCCGCCGTTGATTTTATTTCCAAATCTTTCAAATCTTTTTTTTCAATATTTTTTTTAAATAAATTGAGAAACAAAATTTTTAACTGTTTCCATATTTCTTCGTTTCTTTCTTCCCCCTTTATCATCCTTGTCAGAAGACTAGCCGTTCTGGCAAAAACTTTCACTTGCCCGCCAATGAGGCTGGGTCGTTCGGCCGAATCGCGCTTCAATTTCGGCGAAATTGTTTCCCGCGCGTCCACCAGCCGCCAAAAATCTTTGGAAGAAATCACGGCGAAATCGCCGCAAGTAAAAACATCCAGATTGCCGCGAAGTTTTGACTTCTCCAGCCGGACACCCTTGGCGGATGCCATTATCATCCCGAATTTTTCGGTATAAATCCAAAACAATCTGTCCGCCTCGCCGAAATCTTTTTTCTTGAGAATTATCCCTTCGGTTAAATAAATTTGATGAGACATTACAATCTCAGGGCTTCTTTTAAGGAAGTTGCTTTTATCATTTCTCCCCTTTCATATTCTCTCAACCCGGCTTTAACCAATTTGTCTAATTTATCAGCTTCTTTTTCTTCCAAGCGAAAAGTCGGGAGCATGCGAGCTTTCATGCCTTCATATTCTTTGCGCGAAATAACAACCAAATCTTCGCTTTTTGTTTTTATTAAATTTTTAGGGATAGTTATGGTATTCATTATTTTTATAGTATCAACAACACCAAAAAAGGTCAATCGCAGTCTTAAATCATCTCCTCGGTCAAATAAATTTGATGCGTCATTTGTTGGATTTTATAGCAATTACTAGTTAAAATCAAAAAAGGCAGTTAGTTTTGTATGATGTTTATACAACTAACTGCCTTTTCCACATCTATGGAAGATTTACCTTGTAGATGACACGAGGGTTTGGGTCTGCTCCCTCGAAAGCGGTTTTTGGTGGATAGACCATGCGTGCTTTTTGGCGCGCCCACCTGGAGTTTGCTTCACTGAGTATGTTTTCCCATCTTCTTTTCCCTTCCAAAATTGCCTTGTCTCTAGTTTTGGCAATGAGTGGAATTTCCTTTTCCTTTTCATGTTCAAACGTTTCATACTCATTACATTCAAAAGATCCCATTCTAATATCCGTATTGTACATATAATTGTAAACTAGGTACCATTTTCCTCTATTCATTTTAACTCCTTTCAATAATAATGTTGGCTAGACTTGTTAAAGAATTAAGCTCAATTAGCCAAAATTAAGCTTTTTCAAAATTATTTTTAATGATACACATTTTTAGATAATTGTCAAATTTTTTTGGTTCTTCAACAATTAGTGTGGTGAATAACTAACAAAGACGGCTCTGTTAAGCTGTAAGTGGGTAAAAACCAATTAACAAGCTAACAAAAACCATCTTTGTATGAAAAAAGATATCATGAATTGCTTCAATTTGACAGGAATGATTCTCGACCGGTTGGAAGCAAACGAGAACATTTGTCTGCATGTTCGAAGTCCGCGCAACGCTTTTCTTTGTCCGAAATAAAGAAACTGGCCGGAAATATCAAATATCGTCTGCTGTCCTTGTCTCCATAAATTCCCCGCTTTGCAAAACGCTTACTTTGTCAAAGAGAAAGTCCGGGAAATTTATCTGTCAAAAAGCAAACAAGAAGCCGAGAAAAAATTTGATACGCTGATGTTTCAACTGGAGCAAGTCCAAGTTGGCAAACTCAGGGAAATGAGAGATACTTTAAAAAGATGGAAACCCTGCATTCTGAATTTCTTTGCCAACCGGACGACCAACGCTTTCATTGAAGGATGCCATAACAAAATCAAACTGATCAAAAGAATGTCTTACGGTTTCCGCAATTTCAACAATTACGTTTTGAAAATCACCTTGGCTTTCGCGCCTTTTTTGTTTCTAAGTTTTCCACACTAATTGTTGAAGAACCACCAAAAATCCCAAGCGCTTATATCGTTATCTTCACCTTTACTGTTAAATTATCGGTTGAAATTTCTTGACCGTCTTCCACAATGTCTTTGAATTCCAGTTTTTCTATGTTGGCTGATTTTTTGATTTCCTCGGTGAATTTTTCCATAAATTCTCTGACTTGAATATCCGCCTGAACAAGCAAAACAATTTTTTGGCCGGGATTCAAGCCAGTTTTTTTTCTCAAGTCTTGCAAGCCTCTGATTAGCTCCCTCAACTCCCCTTCTTCTTTCAATTCCGGCGTGATTTCCGTATCCAATCCCACCTCTTCGTAAATTTTATCATCAAATAAAACTTCTTTAACATTTAACTCGTCTTTTATCAAATCAAAAAGTTCTTCCTTATTTTTTAGATTTGATATTTTAGATTTTATTTTGAGCGAAGCGAGCGGCTGTCTTACTTTTAACCCCGCTTTTGCTCTAGCCTCCAACCCCAAAGAAACAATTTTTCTCACCTCATCCATATCTTCCATTATTTTTTCTTCAGATTTTAGGTTTGAGATTTTAGATTTTATTTTGAGCGAAGCGATCGGCCACTCTTCCAAATGAACGCTCTCTTTCTTTCCCGCCCCGACGCCCCTATAAATCGCCTCCGCCACAAACGGCATAATCGGGGCGATGAGCTTGGCCAGTTCGTTTAAAACTTCTCTCATTGTCGCCAAAGCGAACTGCTTGTCCACCGAAGAGGCGGGCTTGTCCTTGACATCAACGAATTTCACTCTTTCACGAGATCGCCTCACATACCAAGTGGAAAAATCGCTGATGAAATCTTTGATCGGTCTTCCCGCTTTCACTGTATTATATCCATCCAATCCGTCTGAAACATCAACAATCAAATTATCAAGCAAACTCAAAATCCACTTGTCCAAAACATTTTCGCTTTCTCTCGCCGATGTTTTGCCATCATATTCCGCCTTATATAAATCATAAAACTTAAAAGTATTCCAAAGAATGTTTATAATTTTCCCGTGAGTTTCCTTCACTTCATTATCGGAAAATTTAATGTCTTCGGCCTGCATTACCGGACTGGCCATCAAATAATAACGCAAAGCGTCCGCCCCGAATTTGTCCATATTTATCATCGGGTCGGTAAAATTGCCTTTAGACTTGGACATTTTCGCCCCGTCTTCTCCTAAAATATTTCCGGTGGAAACCACATTCTTAAAACTCGCATCGCCAAAAATCATGCCGGCGATGGCGTGCATATAATAAAACCAGGTTCTGGTCTGGGCGATATATTCGGCGACAAAATCCCCGGGAAACATTTTTTCAAACTGCTCTTTGTTTTCAAACGGATAATGATATTCGGCAAACGGCATAGAAGACGACTCAAACCAGCCGTCCAAAACTTCCGGCGTTCTTTTCATCTCTCCGCCGCAATCCGAGCAAACAAGCTCCGCTTCATCTATATATGGCCGATGCAGATCAAGAGTAAAATCGCGATTATGGGGCAAGGGGACGAAATTTAGCTCTTTTACTTCACCTGTTTTTATTATCTCTTTGTCGTTATTTTTTGCTCTTTCTTTGTCTTTAAATTCAATTGATTTCTTTTCATCCAACCCGCCAGCTACTGAAAACATCATCCATATCGGACCGGCGTGGCTTACTATCAATATATTTTTGCCTCTAAGTTTTTTATCAATTTCGTAAAAAAAATCGCCGATTTGTTTTTTTAAATCATTCAGATTTTCTCCGTTGGGAGAATTTTTATAAAATTCTTCTTCTTTTCCGCTAAAGTAATTTTCATAATCGTCGGCTTTTTTCCCATCAAAAAAAGAGGCATTCATTTCTTGCAATCTTTTGTCGGCAATTACATTGTCGTCGCTCAAAGCCAAATTTTCAGCAATCAAAAAAGCGGTTTCTTTTGTCCTTAAGAAATCAGAATGTATTATTAAATCAATCTTTTTTTTGTTTAATTCTTTGATACTCTCTAAAATTTGCTTTTTCCCGTTTTCCGTCAGGGGATATTTATGGCTGTTTTCAAAACTGAAACTTGATATGTTTTCTATGTTGTGCGTTCCCTCCCCGTGCCTCATCACAAAATATCTATTGCCGGATTTTCTCGTGTGTTTTTTCAACTCCTCAATAGAGCCAATTAAAATTTCTTTCCCGCACTTTTGACTTTTGACTTTTGACTTTTGACTTTTGTTTTGGCATTTCCAAATAGGTAGCGGTGATGCCCAGTATCTGTTGCGGGAAATATTCCAATCCGGCGCTTCTTCCACGATATTCAAAAATCGCCCGTGTTTAAGATGTTCCGGCTGCCAATTTATTTTTTCATTCAGCTGAATCAGCCGATTTTTCACTTTTTGGATGTTTATAAACCAAGAAGAAAGCGCATTGTAATAAAGCGGAGTTTCGCAACGGTGGCAATGCGGATAGGAGCGGGTATGCGCCTGTTTGGCAAAAATCAATCCTCTTTTTTCTAGATCTTCTTTGATGTATCTCTCGCCTTTTTTGAGATAAAACCCTCTGACTATTTCCGGGGCATTGTCGTTGTAGCGCCCGCTTTGATCCAAAAGCGGAATTATCGGCAAGTCGTATCGGACGCCGACATTGTAATCGTCTTCCCCGTGCATCGGAGCGATGTGGACAATGCCCGTGCCGTCTTCCGTGGTCACAAAATCGGCCGAAACGACATAGTGCGATTTTTTACCCGAATTTTTTACCGCCGGAATTTCGTAAAGCGGTTCGTATTCAAGTTTGGCAAGTTTTTCCCCTTTATAACTTTCACCACTTTTACCAACATCGTAAAATGTTGTGTCGTGTCCATCGCCAAAAGGAAAAATTTTATTTGCTAAATTTTCAGCTATTATGAATCTTTCTTTTTTGTATAATATTTTAATATGATCAACATCTTTCCCAACCGCCAAAGCCACATTGCCGGGCAGTGTCCATGGCGTGGTTGTCCATGCCAGAATGAAAGTATTGTCATCGATTATCCAATCGCCGATTTTCTGGCCTGACTTTACTTTAAACTTCACCGTTACAGCCTCTTCCGTCACCGTTTTATAACTGTTATCCATCGCCACTTCCGCTTTGGCCAGAGGCGTTTCGCATCTCGGGCAATACATCAAAACTTTCCGCCCTTCATATATAAGCTCCTTGTCCCACAGCTGTTTGAGCGCCCACCAGACGCTTTCCATAAACGAGTTGTCCATAGTCATATAGGCGTTGTCAAATTCCACCCACCGGCCAATTCTTTCTATGTATTCTTTCCAGGCGTCGGCAGTTTCCAAGACCGCGGAACGGCAAGTTTCGTTGAATTTTTCCACCCCCATCGCTTCAATGTCTTTTTTACTCTTGAGACCAAGCCTTTTCTCAATCATGTTTTCTATGGGCAGGCCGTGGCAATCCCACCCCCACCGACGGCGGACATGATAGCCGCGCATTGTTTTGTAGCGGCAAAAAACATCTTTGGCGATGGAAGAAAGCAAACTGCCGCAGTGAGGCAAGCCGGTGGCAAACGGCGGCCCGTCATAAAAGACAAATTCGCCTTGGGGCGAATCTTTGACCAAAGATTTTTCAAAAATTTTATTTTCCTTCCAAAATTTCAGGATTTCCTTTTCATCCATAACAGCCTTAATATATCACAAAAAATCAAACAAAAAAGAGGTTTAAACTCTTGATTTAAAAAAGGTTTCATTATACTATTGTTTTTATGTTGAATTATAACGATTTAAAGCCGGGAGTGTTTATGGTCTTTGAAGGCCAGCCTTATGTGGTAATGGAATTCCACTTCTTAAGGATGCAGCAAAGAAAGCCCGTTGTCCAGACAAAAATAAGAAATATCATCACCGGCAAAACGGTGGAAAAAACTTTCCAGCCCTCGGATAAGTTTGAAGAAGCCGAAATTGAAACAAAACCGATAAAATATTTGTATAGCAACAAAGGCGAGCATTGGTTCTGCGAAAAGGACAATCCAAGCGCCCGATTCAAACTGGAAGAAAGCGTCGTGCCGGCTTTTATAGATTTGCTAAAAGGGAATTCTTTGGTTGACGCCAAAATTTTCAACAAAAAAATAATCGGCCTAGTCCCTCCGATAAAAGTGGAGCTCAAAGTCGTGGAAGCTCCTCCCTCAACTAAAGGCAACACCGCCCAAGGCGGAAACAAGCAGGTGAAAGTGGAAACCGGCGCGATGATTAGCACTCCTCTTTTCGTCAACGAAGGCGACACTATCGTCATTAACACCGAAACCAGGCAATATGTGGAAAGGGCGACCTAGAAAATAAGGGGCCTATAGTAAAGTGGCATTACGCGTCGTTCGCAATGACGAGTCGGGAGTTCGATTCTCCCTAGGTCCAAAATGAAATTTATGCCAAATAATTTACAAAAAAGAGTATTCATAATTCACGGCTGGGATGGTTATCCCGAAGAAGGGATTTTTCCTTGGTTAAAAAAAGAACTTCAAAACAGGGGTTTTTCGGTTTTCAACCCGTCAATGCCAGAACCGTTGAGACCAAAAATAAAAGACTGGGTTGAATTTCTTAAAGAACAGGTTGGCACTCCAGACAAAGACACTTTTCTTTTTGGACATTCAATAGGAGCTCAGACAATTTTACGCTATTTAGAATCTTTACCGGAAGATACAAAAATTGGCGGAGCTGTATTTTTGGCGGGTTGGGTTCATCTTACCGAAGAAGCAAATGAAACCGATGAGGATGCAAAAATTGCCGAACCATGGCTTAAAACTCCATTGGATTGGGTGAAAATTAAATCCCGCGCAAATAAATTTGTTGGTATTTTTTCAGATAATGACCGTCTCGTCCCAATTTCAGATGCGAAAATTTTTGAAAGAAATTTAGGAGCAAAAACTATTATAGAACACGGCAAAGAACATTTTAGCGGAAGTAGCGGCATCAAAGAATTATCGTCTGCTCTTGAGGCGGTGTTGGAAATTGCCGGAGAAAAGCAATAATCTGTGGATAACAGTCAATGTGGCACATTGACTGTTTGTTGATATGCCTAGCCGCTAATAAAATCTTTTATTAACTCCGCCAATTCTGGGTGACTTTCCAAAATGTTCGCGCCGTGGCCGCCGGTTTCGTAAATTTTAATTTGTAGAAATGGCAAGGTCTCGCCTTGACTGTCAAGGCGAGACCTTGCCATTAAGCCAGACACCGATTCGCCGTGCCCCCTCAAATCAACGGCAATTTAGAGTACTTCCGAAAATATAGTCGCAAAGTTCCTTATTTTCTAAGCCGTGACGAACGGGAGGAATCCAATGATTCTGGCTCTCTTGACGGCTGTCGCCAATTTTCTCTGATGCCTGGCGCAAACTCCAGTTTCCGATTTGGGAGAAATGCGTCCGTGGTGGCTCAAAAATTTCTTTAAATTTTCGGCCTTCCTGTAATCAATACTGTCTATGTTGTTTGCGCAAAAATAACACTGTTTCATATATTTAAAATGGTATTTCTTCCGGCTTAATGTCTTCTTCCGGATATTCTATCGTTTCCAGCGGCTCTTCCTGTTTGGCGCTACTCTTGCCGCTTTCCGCCTCTTCTTTTCCGGCAAATCCTCCGGCTTGTTTTCGCGGTCCGAACTGAACTCTTTCCGCCACTATTTCCGTTTTGGTTCTTTTTGTCCCGTCTTGAGCTTCCCAATTTCTGGTCTGCAGTCTGCCCTCCACTAAAACCGAGCTTCCTTTCTTCAAATACTGGCTGACCGTGTCCGCCTGCTTGCCGAAAACGACGATATTGTGAAACTGAACTTCTTCCTGTTTTTCTCCCTGCTGGTTTCTCCAAACTCTGTTGGTGGCAATCCCGAAATTCGCCACCGAAGAACCGGAAGGAAGAGTTTTCAGTTCCGGATCTCTGGTTAAGTTGCCCATTATGAAAACTTTGTTTAAATTCATATTTTAAGAAGATGATTCTTTTAATATTTCTTCCAGTTTTTTGTCTATTTGTTCGGGTTTGATTTCAACTTTCTCCGCTTTTTCCGAAGACGCGCCTTCCGGTTTCGGCATAGCGGCGCCGTATCTGGGCGCGAACTGGGCGCTATTTTCTTTTCCGGCTTCAGTAACCAAAGCCCGCAAAATTTTCTCGTTTTTATTGAAACCGTTTTTTATGTTATCAATGGATTCGGCTCCGGCGGAAAACTTGAACCAGCCGTAATAAGCGCTGTCAAATTTTTTGATGGGATAAGACAATTTTTGTGTTTTGGGCTGGTCTTCTCCGACCACAAATCCTTTATTGTCTTCAATTACTTTCCTTAAAACAGCCGCCTCCTCCGCCGCCTTGTCTTCCGGAAGAAGAGGCGTCATCAGATAATTTATTTCGTAGGTTTTATTGTCCTTATCCATTGTTATTGCTTAACATACTATCACATAAATTATTTAACGCAACTTCAAACTCCAAAGCGTCCCGTCGTTTTTGTCGGTGAAAATAAGATAATTTTCGTCGCTACTGACGAAAATATTCATAATGTCGGCGCCGAAACGGCTTAAAATATTCTTGCTTTCTCCGGTTGTGATATTTTTGCTCCAAACGCCGTCATCAAAAGAAACAACGCCTTGATACCAGCCGTCCGGCTGGTTGTTATCCGGTTTTTTTGCTGAAACGGCGCAGTAAATCATATTTTTATTTTTTCTGCCCCAAGCGCACTTGTCGGCCAAAACGGCAAATCCCAAATTGGAAACAGTCTTGTTTTTGACATTATAAATTTTTGATTCCACCCCCTCTCGGCCAATACCGCTAAAAACGATATTTTCCCCGCCGGGAGAAACAGCCGCCGTCAATCCTTTTATCCCGCCTAAAATTCTGGTTAAGGCGCCAGTTTTTGAATTCAAAAAATACAAAAAACCCTCCGCTTTGGCCGACGGCTTGGTAAGCAAGACTATGTTGTCTTTGACCGGCCAGTTTATGTTGAATTCGCCAAACGGCAGTTCAAAAATTTTCTTCTGATTTTTGTTGCCAAAATCGGCCACCACGCCTTCCACCCCGTCATTTCCTAAATTATTCAGATAAAAAACTTTGTCTTCCGCCGGAGAAACGGCAATTTCCGAAACACTGGCCGGCAAGGCCAATCCCTTTAACTCCGCTTCCGAGGTGCTGGTCGCTTTAAGCAAATGGCCGATGGAGGCCAGAAAAGTTTTGACCGTCAGCTTGATGCTTCCCGTCGCCGGGTCTTCAAAATATCTGACGGCCATTTTGTCCGACTTATAAGACCATATCGCCTCAAAACTCTTGGGCACTGTGGCGTTGGACAATCTTATCTTCTTTGTCCCGTCAAGATTTATTTTATAAATATGGCCGGTGGCTCTTTCCATATATAGCGCGGTGGTCGTGCCGTAATAGGCCGCCCCGCTTACGGCGTTTTCGGTCAGTTGGGTTAAAATATTTTCGGAAAATTCTTTTCCATTTCTGGAGCTTTTGGAACCGTTGATACTTCCGCCGGATATTTCGGAAAACGCGCTTCCGGCGTTTTCTCCGCTTTCAGGAAATCCGCCGATAACATTCGGTTCACTTACCGTTCCTGTCGGATTTTTCCCGGCCCAAAAAGCGAAAAATCCCGCGGCGAGCATTATGATAATAATGGCTGTTATAATTATTTTTGTTTGTTTATTCATTTTTTAATTTTCTGACGGTATGGTTTTACCGCTTGTGCCCCCTGTTGGTATTGTTGGCGATATTGTTGGCGGTGGTACTAGTAATACTGGCGCTGGTTGCAATATTGGTGTTTGCGTATTTCCACTATTAGTTGGTAGTGGCTGTGTTTGCGTTGTCGTTCTGGAAGGTGTTGTCGTTTCTTCACCACAATCTTTGAAAAAACAATTATCTTCAAAATTAACCAAACTGGGATTGATGGTGTAAAGAACCAGATAAGAAACCAGCGCCAATACCAAGCCCCAAATGGCGTTTTCTATTCTTTTTTTGGCTTCTCCTCTCATTGCCTCGCTGGCTCCGCTGATAATATATTCCACTCCCCCTATCACAATCATCATCACCGCCAAAAATCCGGCCAAAGCCAAAACGAACCGGAAAGCCCAAGTCAGGTATTCTTTAAGTGTAACATTTGTTTTTAAATCATCTCCTTCTCTGGGCAACGGCTGCAAAAGGGTGAAGATGAATTTGCCGCCGCTTCCGCCGTCTTTAAGTTGGTTTTTGTTATCCATAGTTTGGAAATTGGCGGGATTGTCAATTTCCAAAGCGTCATCTATGCCATTGTTGTTTTCGTCATTACTTGCTGAAGGTTGTTCAAATCCAGTCGTTGATTCTCCCGTATTAGTGTACGGATTATTGTTTTCCACATTTTTATTGCTAGCGTTACTGCTTTCACTACTAACACCTTGCATAAAAGCGCTATTAATACTGCTACTGCTACTTTGAAAATTTGCCGCCTTAATTATCTCAACATTAATCGTCGCCAAAACAAAAATGCTGAAAATTGCCGCCGTTAAGATTTTTATTGTTTTTTTCGCAAAATTGTTTTTCATTGTTTTTCTTAAAACACGATATTTACTTCGCTTTCCGCCGACTGCAAATTATTGGCGGCATCCTTTTCCATTTTAAAATTAACGCTGGCGTTTCCCGACACCGTTCCGGAAACAAGAGAAATTATATTCGGCTTTCTTCCGGGTTTAATCGCTTGCCCGTTCATTTCCCAAGCGTAAGTCGTTTCGCCTTTTTCCTGATTGAAATAATACGGCTCCGCTCTTATATTTATGTCCTTTGTCTTCATTATAAATTCGTCGCCCAGAGCCTTGCCGTAGAAAGGCCCTTCCAGCGGATCATCCCCGTAAAGAACGACTTTCCCCGAAGATCCTTCCGCCGACAAATGCAAAAATTTTTGCGCGGAAGCTTTCCTGTCTTTGGTGGAAACTTTTACTCCGATAACATAATCGCCATTGCCGTTGAGCCTCACAAGCAAAGTGTTTTTATCTGTTCCGGAATCGTCCGGCAAGTTTTTGTAATTGAGCGTCCATTCATAAATAATATTTGAACGAAAATACGGCGCGGAAGACGCGTACAAGTGGGGCAAGGCGGTAATTTTCACAAAAGATTTTTTCACCAGTAAGGCTTTACCCTTATAACCCGCCGGAACGGAAGTTCCCGCCTGCCACAAAAAATCCAAGTCGCTTCCTGAAAACTTCTTGGTTTGGGAAACTTCAGCTCCATTGCTTGTAACCGCGCTCACGGTCAAAATACTTTCTTTTCCCAAAGACGGCAAGACGAAATTGGCCGTCTTTTTGCCCAATCCTTTGCTAAGAATTTTGCCGTCAAATGTCCAAACAATTTCGCTTCTGTCTATGTCAAACTGATAACTTATCAATTTTGCCGAAACAAATTGACCCGGAAGCGGCTCTTCCGGAATCATTTCTATGGAAAAATCGGAACTGTAATCGTTTATCTTCTGCGCCAATCCGCTTTTTGGCAAAGAAAAAAGAGATAGAGTGAAAATTAACGATATTAAAAAAACAAAACTTTTTTTCATCATCTTTATTTTATCATTCAATTTCTTTAAGCGCTATTCTGGAAAACGCGGCGAAGATATTAACCGGAATAAGGCTGAAGAACCAATCAAAAGCGCTCCCAAATATAATGGGAACAATTATATAAAGAAGACTTTTAAATTTATTTTGATTTTTTGATTTTGACCCGAAATAAAAATAAAGAATGATTCCAAAGAAAAAATTAACAACTACACTAACGAAAGGAATTAAAGCCAGTAAGTCAAAGAAAACAGCCGCCGCCAAAATTGGCCAGTATTTTGATATCTTGCCGCTGAAAGACAAAGCGCTTCCGGAAAAATTTTTCGCCGAGCTTTCTTCTTTCGCTTTGCTTCGCATCCTCCCTTGATTCAAACGCCCTAATCTGTCCCGCTCTATTTCATTAATTTCATCCATAAATATTATTGCTGGGCTAAATTATATTCTTCTTTGGCTTTTTTTATGGCCATCAGCTGGGCCGGGTCGGAGGTAATGATCTGGTCTTCGGTGTAAGAGGCCAGAATCTTGATGGCAACATGCTTGAGCCCGGCGAAAAATATCCCCTCGCCGACATCCGATTCCAAGAGCAGATATTTTTCTTCGTCGGTCAGGTTGAAAGTCTTTTGGACAATGTCTATTGTCGCCGGCGACTGCTTGAGCAAAAGCTGGATGGAAGAGTTGGTGATAATCGGGATGCCGTAAGGAGAGGCCAAGAAATCGCCCACATCTTGAGTGATGGTGGCCAGCCCCAAATAATATTTCCTGCATCTTTTGGCGATGCCGTACAAGAAAGAAGCGGTGTCTTCGTATTTCATCATCCACCATGCCTCGTCTATGACCAGCAATCTTTTCTTTATGTCTCTTCGGATGGTATTCCAAATATAGTGAGTTATCAGATACATTCCTATCGGCCTCAATTCGTCTTCCATATCCCGGATGGAAAAAACCACCATTTTTTTGTTTATATCCACATTGGTCGGCTGGTTGATAAATCCAGCCCATGTGCCTTTGGTGTATTTGGCCATTCTTTGGGCCAAAGATTCCCCGCCCTCCATACCGGCCAAAACCAATTCCAAGTCGGACAAAGTCGGCGGCGCGGCGCCGGTAAAATCGGTTTCGGCGGTGATGTCTTTGGAGGCGTAAGTTTCGGTGATGGCCCGGTCCATTATGGAGTCTTCTTCGGTGGAAAGCCCGCCGAGCATCAACCGGAAAAGGCCGACCAAGGCGATGATGTTGGACCGCAAAACATCGGCCGGAGATTCGTCTTCCCGCACCGGAGGCAAATCAAAAGGATTGATGTGATGGATAGAGTTAAGGGAGATGTTGAAATATCTTCCGCCGGTCGCTTCAGCCAAGTATTCATACTCCCGTTCCGGGTCTATGATTATGACTTCCGTGTCAAACATCAGGCTTCTCAATACTTCCAATTTGGTGGTGTAAGACTTTCCCGAACCGGCTTTGGCGAAAATGACGGAATTATAATTTTCCAAAGAAAACCGGTCAAAAAGCACCAGGCTGTTGTTGTGGCGGTTGATGCCGTAAAGAATTCCTTTGTCCGACGACAGGTCAAAAGAAACAAACGGGAAAAGGCTGGAGATGGGAGACGAATTAAGCTGGGTGCTGACATCCAGTTTGTCCGTCCCTAACGGAAAAACCGTCTCCAATCCCTCTTTTTGCTGGAACAAGCTCGGTTTGACGTAAACCAGTTTTGATTCCAGAATTGATTTTATTTCCGTCTCGGTTTGATTCAGTTCTTCTTCATTGTCGGCGTAGACCGTGAGATAAACTCCGACATTGAAAAGTTTTTCCTGCGCTTGCTGAAGCTTGTCTCTCAAATCTTCCAGGTCTTGGAAGGCGGTGTCCAAAATCGGGTCGCGGATGAAGCCTTTTTCTTCTTTCAGGTGAATCTGCGACTGGACCTCCGCCACTTTTTTTTGCAGTTGCCTTAAGACTGACGCAGTGTCTATGGGATGAATGAAGATGGAGATGTCAAAAACTTTGTCCAAATTTATAACCGGAGAAAACCAGTTGGACGCTAGAAAGCGAGGGTAGGACATTACAAACAAAACCCGGGCCACTTTCTCCCCGATTTTTATGTGGTTGGAAGTTATCTCCAAGGCCGACGGGGCGATGATATCCTGAAGCCTCAAAACGCCCGCCTCGTAAATCTCATGGGGAATAACGGGAAGGATTTCCTGTTCGTTCGCTTTGTTTTTTTTGCCCAATAAATTGTTTAGAATGTCCATAATATTAATTGCTCTTCACTCCGCTTTTTTCCTTCTCGCCAGGGTTGAACAGTTCGTAAAATAATTCCACCAATTCTTCGGTGTTCAGCGGCGCCACCCTCACCCCGACGCGCGCCAATCCTTGCGCCACGATGTCCGCTCTTTGCTGAAGCTGAATTTTGTTTTCCTCAAATCGGTCCGATAATTGCTGGGTTGTTTTTTTGTAAAAACCGCCCACCAGATTGCCGATGAAACTTTTCTTGACCTCCATGGCGGCCGTGGAATAAGGAACGGAAATGTAAAAAGTTTTGGCCATCACATTGCTCATTTTGACGAAACCTTTGATAAACTCAATGTATTCTTTCGTCTGGATTTTCATCAGCTCGTTGTCCTGATTTTTCTCGGCTTCAGCCAGCATAGCGATGTAAGAATCAATGTTGAGTTTTCTGGACTGGATAAAAAATTGGACGGAAAAATCCAAAGAGTTAAGGAAATTTTGGTATTGCATAATTATGGCGTTCTGCTCTTCTTCCGATTTAAGGGCGAAGTTTAAAGTGGAGGCCATAAGAATTACATGCAAAGAACCGTCTTTTAAGATAAAAACATCGTCGCGTATCTCTTTTATTGGAATGAATTCTTGAGTTGGTTTGGTTGTTGCCGCCATTTTTGTTTATTATAGCAGTTATTTTATATTGTGTTTTATGTCCAGACTCCAAGCCAAATCTTTCAGTTTGCTTTTGGTAAGTTTGGGTATGTGCTCGGGGCTTATCCCTCTTTCCGCTTGTTTTAAAGTCATATTATCAATGGATGTCGGCTGTTGGATTTTCTCTTTTTTCCAGACGTAAATTTTCGGCGCCGTGAAATATCGGAAAGCGCTTTCGGTAACTTTTATAAACGGCCGATTGTGAACTTTATAGAAGGACAGAGCGGCGGCAAAAGCAGCAACCGGCGCGATAAACATCACGGCGATGAAAAACGGCAAAATTATGTAGATAAGAAAAGCAATACCCGCCCCGCCGGCCAGGTAAATAAACTGCTTGAAAGTCAGCGGCCCGAAAATCTTGCTCTCTATTTCTATAAATTGGGGAACTTGAAAACGCATAAATTTATTCTATTGGTTCTTTATAGGGGTCAAGACCTTGATATTTTTTTGATTTTTCCGGTTCTGGCGCCGCCAACTTCGCCTTCTCTTCTACATAACGCTTTTCTTCCACTGGCGCGAGCAACACCCCCTCCTTCATTTTTTCCTCAAACGGATTAGCGCTGCCTTTCATAATATCCGGCATATTGTTTTCTTTGGCATAGTCTTTTTCTATCTCTTTAAGAATATCCTCCCGGCTCTGTTCGTTCTTTAAGGTTTCGCCTTGAGAATTTCCAAAAGGCGAAACCTTGGTTTGATTTTCTTCCTCTCTCATATTATGAATTTTGCGAAGCGAATCTCTCACTTTTTTGAAAATCTGTTCGTTTATCTCCCCCGCTATCGCCCGGGCTTTTTCTTTGTCCACCTCCAGCCTGTCGGCCAGATTGCCTATAAACTCGTTAGGGTGGGTAACGCCGAGCATCACCATTCCCGTTTCGTTGGCCAAGTCGCCAATCTGCTCAATATTCAACTGATTTTCCCGACCGATTCTTTCCACTATTTCGTTCATCTCCAAACCAAAAATAGCGTCCTTCAAATCTTCGGGAAGATTATCGTACATTTTGGCTACTTGTTCCTCGGTAAAATTTTTCATAGTTCTTTAGATAAAATAATTAATCTTTTTTCTTTTCTTCTTTTTTATCTTCGGGCTTGCCAGATTTGTAAACTTGCTTGCCTTCATACTTGTCTATAGTTTTTTGTAAGTTTTCCCTGTGTTTTTCTTTTCCTACGATTTCTATTAATTTTTTATTGTTTTCATAAGATTCTTTTTCTGTTTCCAATAATTTCTTCATCAAATCATCGGTATTTTCGCTCTTATTTCTGGCTATGGTGAGTTTGTCGTTAATTTCTTTAATTTTATTATCAAAACCTCTTTTAATTTCATTCTTTTCATCAATTTCTTTCTCGTTTTTACCTTCTACTTCTTTGTCCTCTAGATTTATCCATTTATCCAAATCTTCCGTATTGCCTCTAAACAATATGGCTTTTATTTTCTCTTTGGCATCGCCTTTTTTCAATCCACCCGCAAATTCATCAAACTTACTCCCCATTAGTTCAATCATTTTGTCAGCAATCCTTCCCCTTTCTTCCTCTTCCGCTTTTTTCTTTTCTATTATCTTCTCATATCCCTCTCTTGTTGGCTTAGACAACCCTCCGCCATACAAAGCCCTGCCCACAAAGCTTCTTTCTTTATCCTTATCTAAAGATGTGCGTCCCGCGCCACTAAGCGTCCCAGCGTACTTTTCCGCCACTTTTCTAGCCTTGTCTTCATCGGCTTTCTTCATCGCGCCTAATTTTCTCCCCAGAATATTCCCGCCGGGAATTCTTCCGATTGTTTTTGCAAACCATTCTCTATCGCCAAACGCCGCTCCGCCAACCCACCTCGTCGCTCGGTTATTAATTCCGTGTTTAACCCCGCCCAAAGCGAACGCCCTGCCTTTTTGAGCCAGTTCGGCCGATTCCCCGCCGAGCAGTCTTGCCACATACAAAGAGCCAAACATAAGAATTGCCGTTATGCCGAAATGAAGAAGGATGCTTGCTATCTCGCCGCCGTCCAAACCTGTGGCTATTTTCATATCTCCGTTCGGCTCCACTTTTAACAGACCTTTCATCATGTTGCTGTTCACGAATTTCGTGGACAGAAAAAACATAAACAAGAAAGCCGGCGCAAAAAACGACTGGTTCATCAGATATTCCCACCACATTTTGGAATATTTTTCCATACTCGGCAAAACCATTCCCAAAAACCCGATTGGCGAGAAAATCATCACTATCCACAAAATGGCGACTCTGGCGATAAACATCGTCGCCCCGATAAACAAAATGAAGGCCGAAAAAAGCGCCAGCGCCGTTTCCAGCAATATAATAAGTATCATTCTGCCGACGGTGTCAATGAGTTTTTCGCCGTTTTTGTTCGCGGCGTTAATCACACCAAGCCATGTGGGCGGGACATCTTTTTCTGTTTTTATTTCGGCGCCTTTATCGTCAACCGATTTTATTGTTCTAGTTTGTCCGGTTAAAAGCGACTGCGGATTAAACCCGGCAAGAAAAACATTGGCCAGGTTCTTTTTTTGAAAGTTCCCGTTTACATTAAGATCGTTTTTAAGTTCCGGAAATTGTCCGTCATTCGTAGAATCTATCCGGTTATAAAATTCCCAGGCGAAAATATGCGAGGCGTCTATAACCACCTTGCTTATCATTAAACTAAAGTTGACTAATAGCGCCGCCACAATAAGCCCGGGCAATAATTTTTTGATGTCCACATTGCCGTACTGCAAAATGGTGGCTATCGCCGCGTAAAGAAGCACAAAAATAAAAACGAGATTAAACAAATCCCTTATCATCGTCCAGCCGTCTCTTATCATTAAGTTTTTGCCGGCGTCAAAAACATCGCCCGTCAAAGAAAACTGGATGCTCACATTAAAAAGAGTGCTCGCCCACCCGGCCACCATAATAGCTCCCTGCATTACCACTTCATACAAAAAGTAAGAGATGGCATAGGCCGCGCAATCCCAAACGGAGCTGGAGGGCGTTTTAGTCTCCTTATCCTTAAAATACTCATAAATCGCAAAACCAGGGACAGTATATCGGGCAGTATTTCTAAGTAGCGCTCTCCCTATTCCAAGATCGCACGGATCCGAAATTGAAGCTTCACTGCTATTTTGCGCGTAAGCAATCTTTAATCCTCCGCCGAGCGGAACAACCGACGCGAACACCGGCAAGACCACCGCGAGTATCAGGAAATATGTGATGATTTTTTTGAGCATATTATTGTTGTTGCGGCGTTGAAGTGGCTTGACCAATTTTGTTAAAAGCCGCGCATTCTCCTTTCATCAAACCTTTAACTGGAACATATTTGTCAAGAATGCAAATATATTTTAATTCCGCTGTTTTACTTTCTGGAACATTGTTCTTTGTCTCTTCGTTTATCGCCTCGGCTTCTTCCGCGCTATGCGTAGTATGCGTTTCTTGTTTAGTATTTCCTTCTTTATCCGCATACAAACCGCAAATTGTTCCTGTTTTTTTGCTTTCGTCGTAAGAATAACAATACTCGCCTATTATAACATCAAGGTCTTCCAAGGAAGTTGCCATCATTGCCTTGCTTTCAAACTCGTCAAGCAACTCGGCCGTTCGCGCTGAAACGGCGATTTCGTCTTCTCCGTATTTACCGGAGTCGTCTTGCCCCGCATCGCTCTCAATTTTATCAATATCAACGGTTATTTCGGCGACCTGCTCCGGCGTCAGTTTGACATTTTTTATTTCTTCGCTGGCGCCCAAACAATCCGAATCGTCATAAACATCATCTGTGTCGTTGGCGCTGGTCGCTCTGACGCATTTAAGTTTTGCCAGAACTATTCCTCTGTTCCCTTCCGCTTCGCCGGACAATTCTCTGTAATTTTTTATGCTGTTGTCATATTGGTCGTTGCCGTCCTTAATAATTACAATCTGACCGGAAATATCCGTTTTTTTCTTGGTAAGCGTTTTACTTTTATTTAACGCCCCAAAATGATCCCTGTTGCTGGCGGAATAGCCGGCATTTTTATCGTAACCGAGAACGCCTCCGCCGTCGTTGCCGCCGGTAAGCATCCAGCCGACCATCGTGGACGCCAAAGCGCCGATAATCTCATCAACCTCATCGGCAATGTGCAGTCTTTTTAGGTCCCCGCCGGCCGCCTGGTTAAGCTGGTCCTGAACAAGCTGACCGGGAGTGGTGTCCACATATTTAAGGCATTTGCTGGTTGTCCTTAATCCTCCTTCTTCTAATGGAACGCTCTCGTATTCTACGCACTTTCTCATCCCCAAAAATCCTCCATTTTTAAACAAATTGAATTTGCCGAAATTTACGCTAACCCGGGCGGCCGTAAACGCGTCGCTGGCGGTCTGAATGGTTCGGCCCAAGTCGTTGTTTTTCTTCTGGGCGGTGAACAGCCACATCAAAAGCCCGCCATATCTGTAATCAGAACCGTATAATCGCACAATGTTTTGCTCATGCATATTGACATTAATGTCAATCCAGTCGCTCAAATCTTTTCTTCCGGCTATGCCTTTAAAACTTCCGGCTATGTCATTGAAGGTGCATCTGTATTTGGCCCTGTCCGTGCCGGGAAGAAAAAAGTCCAAGTCTATGCGCAGTTTGCCCAAAGGATCGCATAACCACTCTATATTCAAATTGTCAATAATCGCTCCGCTGGCTTGGTTGGCCATATCGTGAAAAAACCCTTCCGGGTCGCTAAGAAACATCGGGCTTCCCTCAAAACCGTTTCGTATCCAATTGACAATGGCATCGCCGAATTGGTCTATCACCACATTGGCCATCGTCCAAAAAAGAGGGTCTAGAACATATTCTTTCAATAACAGCGATTTTTGCGTAATCGTGTCGTTTATTTGATACCAGCTGGTCTTAACCCACATCACCGCCCTTTCCCACCAGTTGCCCTTCACTTGATCAATTGTCGCTATTTTTGTTGCCGCCGCCGTTGCCGCCACTGCCGGAGCTATTATCGGCACAGTTACACTCTCTATTGCTGACACCGCCCCCGCTACAATTCCAAGAAGACTTGAATTAATTTTTTGCGTTGCTTCCGTTGCGTGATATGCTTCCGCCTTTTTTACATAAACGGCATTAAAAAACAAGTTAAATAAAAAAATAAAAAATAAAAAAGCGCCGATATTTTTTTTTGATTTATTTAAAAACAGTGATTTCATATTTATTAAAAATTTCTTCAATATTTTTCATCGCATTATAAATTCTTAATTTTTGTTCCGTGTATAATCTTTGCCCGACCATCGCTCTTACGGGGTCGGTTTCGGCAACCGCCATATTTTCTACGCTAAATGCAAGATTATTAAACCCATTTACAACCTCTAGGTGGTTTTTAGATAAGTTTTCAGGAACATCCGGCAATAATATTATTTTTGCAAGCTCTTTGTTCAAAACAATGTATTCATTTAGCGCCTTCTCGCTTATTTCAATATTTTTAAAATTTTCTTCTTTTATGCTTTTCAAAAGAACGGTGAAAATGTCCAACTCGCTCATTGTCGGCATTTTGGTGTCAATAAACACCGACTTCATTCCTAACGCGTATTCTTTTATTGATTCTTCTAAAATGTCTTTGGAAATATTAAGGTCGGAAATTTTATACTTATCAACCATATCCGGAGGCTTAATGCCTTCCATTGTTTTGACTACCAAGTTTTGCTTATCTTCCTCCGTCAACTCCCCTTTTTGCGTTTTAAGCGTCAAATAATCGGACATAAACTTCCTGGCGTAAATGGCGGTCATTGTGTTTTGTTTGCTGTCGGCGACGGCTTTTTCTTGAGCGACAATGTCTTCTTTGTCTGAAATTTTGTCGCTCGAGCCGGCCTTGAGCGGGTTTCTATTCAAAGTTATTTCTTCGTTGTCGCTTGTCCCGTCGCCGTCAGTGTCGGCTTTGTTCGGGTCAGTTTTCCAAAGCAGTTCTTCCCAATCTTTCAGCCCGTCGCCGTCGGTGTCTTTATCCAGTTGACTTGTTTGCTCCAAGGCGACAACTAAAGGTCCTTTTTCTTTCTCGGCAATGTATTCCGCTTGCCCGTTTTTATAGTCGGAAAAGTAAAACCAGCCCGCAAAAATGAGCAGGATGAAGACAAGAAGAAACAATATTTTTTTGTTCGGTAAGTATGCCAAAAGCGCGGCTCTGCGCCGTGCCGTCATTATATCATTTTCAAATAATAAAACTGGCGTTTTTAAGGCCGAACTGTGGATAAGTAAGAGTAATTTAAAAAAATAAAAAAGCGTTGCTAACATCTAGCAACGCCTTCCCAATGTCAAGGTCTCGCCTTGACATTGGAGTTACGGGCGATATCCATAATATCCATAAGGTCCGGTCCAGTGCCAACCGAGCCCATGGTACCACCTTACATCGTAGCCACCACAAGTGTGGCGACTTCTTTTTACAAGAAGAACGGCAGGGAAGTTTTCCCCGCACACAGGGCATACGATGATATAATTGTCATCTTTGCCCATTTTTAATTTCTCCGCCTCTTTTCTAAAAACAAGATGCGGAGGACTGCATGGGGTTTTGTAATACCCCGCGCAGCCAGACAAAATGAATAATAACAAAAAGATTACCACCAATAAAAAAATATCAGTGATATCTTTTTTCAAATCGCCCTTCAACTTCAAAAAATAAAACATTTCCAGTCTCCTTTCAAACAAAAAGTTATTTAAAAAATTATTTTTATGTTCAATCTGTTCGGAATTGTATCTTACTTCATCAAAAAAGTCAAGCACTTCCATTGCTCAAGAGAGAGGTTTTCCGCTCTAGCTTTCTCGCCTATATTGCAAGCCGTAAAATCGTCTTTTTGGGCTTTCAGATTATTGATGAGCATTTTTCTTTTTTGGGAAAATCCTTTTTTAACAATTTCAAAAAACTTCTTCTCGCCGATGTCTTGGAAAAAATTTTTGGATATGCCGGAAATTTTTATCACCGCCGAATCCACTTTTGGCGCCGGCGAAAAATACCCGGCTGGCACACTCCTTACTATTTCCGGCCGGCCATAAGCTTTGACGCTGATGGAAAGAAGGCTTTCTTTATTGGCAAAAGAGCGGGGCAGGGCGAAATTTTGAGACGCGTCGGAGCCCACCCCGCTTCGGGGAAGGGTAAAGCGCGAAAAATTTCGCCTTGCCCCGCTCTTGGCCCCAACAATCCTCTCCGCCACTTCTTTTTGCACCATCAAAACCATCAAGGAAGGTTGCTTGTCACTTTCCAAAAAAGTCCGCAAAAAATGAGAAGTTATATAATAAGGTATGTTGGCAATAATTTTGTAGCGCCCAATGTCAAGGTCTCGCCTTGACATTGGGTTGAATTTTAAAATATCGCCGGAAATAATTTCTAACTTGCTATTATTTATTTCCCTTGCGAATTTTTCTTTTAAAAATTCAACCAGTTGCTTATCTTTTTCCACCGCAATCACTTTTTTGGCCTTTTCCAACAGTTTTTCGGTCAAAATTCCCTTGCCTGGCCCGACTTCCAAGACAATATCGTCGGAACCAACCTCTCCGGCTGAAACAATTTCTTCGGCGATTTTTTCCGATTTCAAAAAATTCTGCCCCAACGATTTTTTAGGTTTACTCATAGTTCTTCATATCAAGGTTAAACCTTGGTGTCATAATTTAGCCAAAAATAAAGGTATTCTTCAAAACCTGTAAAATTCTCAAAATATTCTGGAAGCGCATCTTTATCTATTATTTTAGATTCATTTCTTTCTCCGCCGGAATAATCACTGAGACTAGAATATCTGTATTGTTTTAAAAATTCTTTCGCTTTATTTTTATTAGAAATTCCTTTTTCTTTCCAAAGTGGGTCAATTATTTTTACTGGATTAAGGTGGATGTAAGCAAAAAGATATTTGAGGTGGTCATCATTATTTACATGAATGGATTTAAAGCTACTTTCAAAAAGTGCGCCTGTTCTTTCGTATTTTTTATTAAAAAACATAGTGTATCCTGTCATAACCTTCTGCATAAATTTACTTATACCCCCTTCCTTTATTTCTTGTGCTAATATATGAAAATGATTAGGCATAAGGCAATAAGATGTTATTTTTACAAGATTTTCTTCTTTTTTTAGGTTTAAAATATCTTCTAGCGCCGTGTTGCTAAGATTACTCACATGAACAGTTTTAGTGTTGTTAAAAATATACAAAAGAGAAATAAATCTTTCATAATCTTTTGTTTTTAAAAAGACTATTCTTTTATCTGTACCCCTCCCATATAAATGGTAATTTTCGCCAATAGAAAAGATGCTATTTCTAGACATTGCATAATTATATCAAGGTTTAACCTTAATGTTAATTCCTTCTTTTATTTCATTTTTATCTGACCAACCACCATTAACTTCTAACACGTACCTTGCGGGTAGTTGTGGTATAAACTTTTTAGGAAAAGTATCCGGAGTTATATTTTTTTTAATATTTATTATTCGTAAGTTCTCATCAATCCCAATAATGTCTATTGGAAATTTCATATCTTTCATCCAGAAAGAATACAAGCCGAGTTGAGAAAAAACAAACAACATTCCGTTGTTTGTTCGCATAAAATTTCGGCCAGAAAGACCTTTTTGCTTTTCCATTACAGATTCTGCGCTTTCAACCTTTATTACTTTGTCCCCAATAATGATTTTTTTGTAGGATGAAGTGTCTTTTTTATTTAAAAATATATTAGTAGCAAAAATTAATGCTATGGATATCAATATTAAGTACCAAATTTTTTTATTCATATTTTGAGCCACATTTACACATCAAGGTTTAACCTTAATGTTACTCATACCTGATTACATCTTCCGGCTGAAACTTAAACTCCTCCATTTTGTAAAGATGGTCGGGAATATCGGACAAAAATCTGGACGGCATATTCATCTGCTTGTTGCCGTAAATAGTCCGTATCACGCTGAAAGACAAAAAAAGTTTTTCTTTCGCCCTTGTTACCGCCACATAAAACAGCCTCCTTTCTTCTTCGTCTCTTTCCTTGTTCCTGTCGCCGAATCCGCTGTGCGGGAACAGCCCTTCTTCCAATCCAACGATGAAAACATTTTTGAATTCCAAACCCTTGGCCGCGTGAACCGTCATCAGCCGGACACTGTTTTCTTTTTTTTCCATCGCGTCTTGGGCGCTCATCAAAACGGCGTCGGTCAGCATTTTATCCGTCCCTTCCGGCGGAGCTAAGTAATCGTATCTGGTGGCGATGGAAACAAGCTCTCTCAAATTTTCCAGCCTCTCTTTGTCTTCGCTGTCTCCGTTTTCCAAAAATTCTTCCAGGCCGGCATTTTTCAAAACAAAAGCGATGACGGCTGAAGTTTTCTGGCTTAAAATCGCTTTATTGATTGAATCAAGCAAATCCGTAAACTGTTCAAATTTATTTTTAGCGGCCGCCGGCAATTCTTTGCCGGCCAATTTGTTTAAAAAAGAAACCTTGCCTATTCCCCGCGGCGGAACATTGATGATTCTTTTAAGGCTCGTCAAATCATCCTTGTTGGTAGCCGCCCGCAAGTAAGCGAAAACATCCTTCACTTCTTTTCTGGAATAAAATTGCGTCCCCAACATTTGGTACGGAACATTATGTTTCAAACAAGTTTCTTCAAAAACGCGCGACTGGAAATTAGCGCGAAATAATACGGCAATATCCGACGGCCGACACCCGCCCGCCAACAATTCTTTTGTTTTGTGAACGACAAACTCCGCTTCTTCCAACTCGCCTATGGCTTCAAATAAGGATATTTCGGCTCCTCTGGCGTTCTTGGTGTACAAATCTTTGGCTTTTCTTATTTTGTTTTTCTCAATCACTTTAGCCGCCGCTTCCAAAATATTTTGGGTGGAACGATAATTTTCTTCCAAGACGACGGAAACAAGGCCGGGAAAATCCCTCTCAAAATTTATTATATTCCGGAAATCCGCCCCGCGGAAAGCGTAGATGCTCTGGTCCATATCGCCGATGGCGCAAATATTTTTATGCTTAGCCGATAAAAGCTTGGATAGTTCGTATTGGCTTTTGTTGGTATCTTGATATTCGTCAATCAGAATGTATTCCCAAAGATTTTGATAATAATTTCTCGCCGCTTCGTCTTTTTTGAGCAAAAAAACGACTTTGGAAACAAGGTCGTCAAAATCCAAAGATTTTTGGGCTTTGAGCAGTTCTTCGTACTTGTTCCAAATTTTGGCGATAACGGAAGGATAAAAATCACTCCCCGCTTCGTTGGCGTAAGTTTCACTGTCCATCAAGTCGCCTTTTTCCCGCGAGATGATAGACTGCATTTTTGACGGCTGGAATTGCTTGGGGTCGATGTTTAATTCCTTAATGGCCGTTTTTACCGCGTCTAGGCTGTCATCTTTATCCAGAATGGAAAAATTTTTGGGAATGCCTATTTTGTCCCCGCTTTTTCTTAAAATATAAACGCCTAGGGTGTGGAAAGTGCTGATGAACGGATGTTTTGCAAAATCTTTTGCGTTAGGAAGTTTGTCCAGTAAGCCCAAAATTCTTTCTTTCATTTCGTTGGCCGCCTTGTTGGTAAAAGTTATCGCTAAAATCTTTTCCGGCGGCGCGCCCTGCCCGACAAGATAAGCGATTCTGTGGCTGATGCTTTTTGTCTTGCCCGAACCGGCTCCAGCCAGCACCAGCAAAGGCCCTTCCTTATGAAGAGCCACCCTTTTTTGGGCTTCGTTCAATCCTTCCAATAAAAAATTCATGCTTAATTAATTTAAAAACACTCTTAACTATACAACTAATACAACTAACGGCAAAATTTTCCTAAAATTGATTTTTTATCGCAAAAATCGCCCTGTGGATAACTTGCCTTGTCGGATTGACTTTTGCCGAAAAATGAGTAGGATAAGGGAGTGTTTAATAAGCAAAATTACATATTGAAATTATCTGTTTTGGCCATATTTTTAGCCACTTTTTTCTTATCCGGCGACGCTAATGCCGGTTTCTTCTATTTTGGCGAGAAAATATTGAAAACAAACGCTCCCAACAACCAAAAAACGGCTAATTTTAACGTTCAAAACATTCAATTATTAGAAAGTTCTTTGAATTACGAATCTACCGGTTCCAAAGGAGGAGGCGACATTACTATTGTGAACAACAACTCTCTTTTGCCCGATTCCGGCCCGCTCGGCACCATTGCCGACATAGAAGACCAAACCGGCAGCGATCAAATCAGCATTTATGTCGTCCGAGAAGGAGATAACTTGTCCCAAATCGCTTCTATGTTTAATGTTTCCGTCAACACTATCGTCTGGTCAAACGACTTGGAAAGAGGAGGTAAAATAGTTCCCGGGCAAACTTTGGTGATTTTGCCCATCTCGGGAGTAAAATATGAAGTCAAAAAAGGCGATACCGTAAAAAGCATCGCCAAAAAGCTTAACGGCGACGCTGACGAAATAATCAAATTCAACGACCTGCCGGCTGACGGACAACTGGCTGAAGGCCAAACTCTTATCGTCCCCAATGGAGAACTCGCTCCGGCTCTTGCGTCCAAACCTGGTTTGAAATCAAATCTGGTGCGAGGCGCCAATGGCCCGTCATACGCCGGATATTACGTAAGGCCGATTGCCGTCGGGCGCAAATCCCAAGGCTTGCACGGGTATAACGGCGTTGACTTGGCCGATTCCTGCGGAACGCCGGTTATGGCTTCCGCCAGCGGCGATGTCATCATCAGCCGAGAAGGCGGCTGGAACGGCGGTTACGGAAACTATGTGGTTATCTCTCATTCCAACGGAACGCAAACTCTTTATTCTCACTTGTTATCCAACATTGTTTCCGCCGGCTGGCATGTGGTGCAAGGCCAAGTTATCGGCTATGTCGGCTCCACCGGCAATTCCACCGGCTGTCATGTCCACTTTGAAGTCCGAGGGGCCAAGAATCCGTTTTAAAACTTAAATAAATCAAAAAAATATCAAGGTTCAGCCTTGATATTTTCACTTCGGCCTGTATTGCAAGGCTTCCAAAATGTGATTGGCTTCTATGTTTGGGGCGCCGTCCAAGTCGGCGATGGTGCGGGAGAGTTTGATGACGCGATGATAGGCGCGGGCGGATAAGTCCAGTTTGCCGGCGGCGGAATTTAAAATATCTTTCACTTGTTCCGGCAAGACAGCGAATTTCTTGAGCTCTTTGACGCCCATTTCGCTGTTGGTCATAACACTGGCTTCAAACTCGCCTTTTCTTTTTGATTTTTTTGATTTATTTTCAGCGGCGAATCTTTTCTTCTGAATTTCTCTGGCTTTTATCACTCTTTTTCTGATATTTTCCGACGGCTCGGAAACAATCTTTTCATCGGAAAGTTTTTGGTGGTCCACTTGGGGAACTTCCACCCACAAATCCACTCTGTCCACTATCGGCCCGGAAATTTTTCTCTGATACCTTATCAGCGCGCCCTGCGGGCAAACGCAATCTTTCTTTTTTGAGCCGTGATTTCCGCAGGGGCAGGGGTTCATAGCGCAGATCATTATGAATCTGGCCGGGAAAGTAACGCTTCCTTTGGCCCGGGAAACATTGACGAACCCCTCTTCCAGCGGCTGGCGCAAAGACTCTATCACTCTTCTTTCAAACTCCGGAAATTCGTCCAGAAACAAAACTCCCCGATGGCTCAAAGTTATTTCTCCCGGCTTGGGGTAAACCCCTCCGCCGACCAAAGCCACGTAAGACGAGGTGTGATGCGGGCTCCGAAACGGCCTTTGCAAAACAAAATCGCCGTTTAAAGCTCCGGCAACGCTGTGAATGGAAGTGGTTTCCAAAATTTCTTCAAAAGACAAAGGCGGCAGAATGGAGGCGAACGCTTTGGCCAGCATGGTTTTGCCCGTGCCGGCCGGGCCGGACATCATCACGTTATGCCCGCCGGCGGCGGCAATTTCCAATCCCCTTTTGGCCGTTTCCTGCCCTTTGACATCGGAAAAATCAAACAATATTTCGCTTTGGAAATTATCAAAATCAATTTCCGTTTTTGGCTGTTCTTCCAGCGCTATCGTATTTTCTTTGTCAAAATGATTGGCGATGTCTTCCAGTTTTTCGCAGGCAAAAATTTTAACGCCGTCTATCAGCGCCGCTTCTTTGGCGTTGGCTTTCGGCAGGAAGATTTCTTCAAATCCAAGGCTCTTGGCATTTTTTACCAGCGACAAAACGCCTTTTATCGGCCTGATTTTCCCATCCAAAGCCAGCTCGCCTAGAAATATTTTGCCTTCCGGCTCAAAAAATATCTGCTTGGAAGCGAGCAGGTAAGCCATGGCGACGCTCAAATCAAAAACTGGCCCTTCTTTCTTGAGTTCGGCCGGCGCCAAAGAAACCACCACCTTTTGGTTGCGGGTTTTGGGCGAAATAAAGCCGGAGTTTTTGATGGCGGCGCAAACCCTGTCTTTAGATTCTTCCACCGCCTTGTCCGGCAAGCCGACCAAAGAAAAAGAATGGAGGCCGTTAGTCAAATCAACCTCAACATCAATAACATCAGCCTTCAATCCGACAACTTGCGAGGAAAATACTTTTACCGCCATAGATTTAAAGTTTGATTTGTATGCCGGCGTGCTTTATGCATTCCGTGGCGGCGGGGTTGGCTTCCAACCGCTTTGATTCTATTGGATGAGATTTGCCTTCTTGGCTGGCGCAAACGCCGTAAGTTCCTTTTTTGATGCTGTCCAGCGCCCGGCTTACCAAAATAAATCTTTCTTCCAGGGTGTTTTCAATGGCCGAGCGATTCTCCATTTCTTCAAAAGCGCCGGACATTTCGCCGGTATCCGATGTTTCCACATTCAAATCTTCCGGCACAGCTTCCCAATCCCCCGGCACTTCCGGGTTTTTTCTTCCCACGCGGGAAAGCTCGCTTTCCAGCTGTTTTTTCTCCTCTTCCAGTTTCTCTTGGAAGTGTTTTATTTTATCTTTAGTCAACGGCATAAAATTTAATTGGCTTTAATGATAGCAAGGCGAATTTAAAAGTCCAGTTCTAAGGTCTAGGGCCCGCTCTTTTGGTTTTGTTGCCATATTTTATATAAGTATTTTTTATTAATAATTTTCTTCAAATCTTTATTCTTGCCTGTAAAGCAATCCTTAATTGCGCCACTCACTAAATCAGATAATTGCATCGCATTTATCTTACTCAAATAAGAGTGCCACTTTATCAGAGGCATAATAATAAACAGTTCGGCCGGATTTTTTAGATGTTACAAAACCGTGATCTTGTAAATCTTTGAGGTCTTTCATCGCTGTTAGCCTTGATATTTCGTTGACTTTCATATGACTTATAACTGAAGTTGTCATATCTTTATTTTTGTAGAAATATCGTAAAAGCTGAATTTGTCTGTCATTCAACCGATACTTACCGCGAGCAAGTTTTGTCATCTTGGTATTTTCTTTCCACTTTCTTTCCGCATATACCTCAAATTCTCGCATTGCCTGTATTATTTTTCTGATATTGTAATCAATAAAGTAAGTCAGATCGTTATCATCTTGTTCCGTGTAAATATAAGCGTCTCTATATTGAGCCGGTGAATTTTTTATAATTTTAGACAAAGGAAGATAACCAAAAGCCCAGTATTTTTCACGGAGCAAATACCAATAAAAAAGAGCGCGTGCCATTCTGCCGTTACCATCAACAAATGGATGAAGATAGCCAAACCAAAAGTGGATAATGACCGCCTTTATCACGGGGTGGACAAAGCCACTGTCTTGTAGCTCGTTATTTGCATACGCAATAAATCTTTTTACTTCTTTTTTTACGAAATCCTCTTTCGGTGGAATATGGTAAATTTCGTTTCTTGAGCCATCGTCTCCAACAATAATGTTATCTTCATCTTTTCTGTACCGACCAATTTCAGATTTCTCTAGAGTATTAGTGGTTAGTATTCTATGAAGATTGAGAAGTACTTCCTCGTTTATTTTTTGATCCTTTATTTCATCTTCAATCAAACGCATCGCTTTGTAATTGTTAACAATCATATGTTCGCTCTTGTTCATTGGTTTTCTGCCCTCCAAAATTATTTTCTTGGCAACCTTCCTGCTTGTATGAGCGCCTTCTAACTGCGAAGAAGCGATAGCCTCTTCCATAATCCCACGACTAAGCAGACGATGTTGCATTTCATCGTTTAATTGCGTGCCAACAAAAAGATTGCCACCGAGCCTCATGTCAACTTCGTGCAAAAACTGTTCAAGACCAGGTAACCATGAAGTCCAAGTAAACGAATTATCATTCTCATCTTTTATGACGCTTTCTTTTCTATCTAAAACCTTATTTCTAATAAATTTAATTGTCGCCCATATATCTATGGGTTTTATTTCGTTTGGAGTTTGCCAGTGTTTTATTTTTTCCCAATGCGAATACGGCGCAAGTGATTTTTGCGCCAATTGACGAACATGGTCATTGCTCAGGAGTTCATTCAACTCCTTTTCTGCCACTCCAGAAATATCCGGTTTTTCTATTTTTCTAAGCATAAATTGTATTTACACTATATATTTTATATACGCATTATATGCGTATTCTATTATATGTATAGTGTATCTATATATTATACATATTATTTACATTTGTAAATATCGCCATTTATGATCAACTTATCATTTGTTTTTGTGGCTTCCTTTTAAGATGGTTTCAATCATATTATTTTATCAATTTCTTTCATAATCCCGTCAGTCTCAACAAGCGCGACTATTATTTTTTGATAATGTTCAATGTCGGAGTTTGAAAGCGCGCGGCCTTTGCGGTCTTTGAGCCATTTTTGCACCTTATGTGCGACACCAAGTATCCAACATTTTACATTTTTATTTTTTTTCATTGTCCATATTTGTGCCGATCGGCTCATTTATGGACAATGCAAGCGAGAGCGAATAATTTAATTCGTTAGTTTGTTAGACATTCAATGTTGAACATTATTATTGCGGGAATTTTTATGGAGGTATATGATGTTGATATAAGTGAATAATATGAAAAATAAAACCTTTTTATCCATAACAGTTTTTGCGATTTCTTTGCTTATTATTCCGCAGGTGACTTTTGCCTCTTGGTGGAAACCGAACACTTGGAAGATTTTTAACAGAAAATCCGAAGTAAAAATTGAACAGAAAATTGTTGCGACATCAACATCAAATAATGTTATTTCGCAGATAGAAAAAGCGACAACGACTCCGACGCCAAGTCAGAGCTCCAACCAAAGCGTCGGAGCTAAAAAAATTGAGCAAAAAAGCGAAGAGGCCAAAAAGAATGATCAGTCCAAAGAAATTGAAAAATTAAAGAAAGAAGTGGAAGCGCTTAAAACTAAAGTACTAGAAATAAAGCAATTAAAGACAGAAGTGAAAAAACAATCGGTTGTTAGTGCTGAAAAGAAGGTTGAAGAAGTAAAATTATCACCTGCTGTGCCGGGAATATCTGAAGAAATAAGAATTTTATTTCGCCAATCATATTTTAATAAGTACAACGGCATCCTTCTTGATCTGTATCCGAATCATTATGAAAATGTGAGCTTCTTTGCTTTTAGGTTGGAAGCGAGCGGAGACGAGCCGTCAATAATCAACGGGTTTGCGGTTGAAGCAATAGGAACTATAAAACCGGCATCTGTTAGGAAAATAAAAATCTTTGCTGGAAACGATAGATTGTTGTCAGAGAAAACATATGAAGGTGGTAGTGTAACACTCATCCTGCCAAATAATGATAGGTATAGTGTTATTGAGCCAAGAGGATCTCGTGATTATGTTGTCGTCGCAGATTTTTCTAATGATCTTCACACAGAACACGGAAAGACTATTGGATTTTCTCTTAAACAAGTTTTTACCGAATCAAATATTTTAGGTGATTTACCAATGGATAGTCAGTTTTTAATTGCAAGCACGACGAAACAATAAAGGATGCTACCAAAATTTATGGTCTATTGTCGGCGAAGAAATATTTAGAAGATGATGTTAAATTTTTATGATCGAAGAAGAAATACAACAAATGAATCTTGAAAGGCTCAGGGTCTATCATGAACTACTTAATATGGCTGTATGGGAGAGATATAAACTTTTGCCACAGATTAGTGCTTTAGCGGCAACTTTGTTGGTTGTTGCGACATTCAACGAAAGGATTTTATCGTTAACAAATTATGTGCGGTTTTTGCTAGTTGCTTTCCTTGTATTAATACCAGTAAGCATTATCGGATATTTAGTCGCTCTTCATCAAGCAGAAAAACATGCGAAAAAAAATATTGAGAATATCAGTGATTGTCAATCGACCAAAAAGATGGAACGAGGACTTTTTACTGCTTACTTGCCGTGGATTATAGCCGGAATTTTTACAATACTAATTACACAGGTTATATTTTTGATATTCTAGTAACCTCACTTGGACATTGAATGTCCAAGTGATGGTTTTTACTCTAACTATCACCTAAATTTGCGATAGGAATTATGTGTGATACTTGCGCTTTGTTTCAAGTTTTTACCACCCCGCGCTTAGGTTGGCGTATTGGACGGAGGAAAATCGGCGGAAAATTTCGGCCAGGGCTTCTTGGCTGTTGGCGATAACGAGATATTTGCGGTCAATGAAAGAATAAGCCAAATCAATTTGGCCGTCCTTTTCCGCGACGCGCGTGTCGCGGTTTTGGATATATTTATCAATAAAAGAATCATTGCCAACAACATCATTATTGGGAAAAATCGCTTTCAGGTCGTAAGTCAATCTTTTTTCCCATTTCAACATTTCGGAAAAAACATAAGTGTAGGATTTGGATTTAAAAACAAGAATCGGGGAATTGTCTGCTCCGCTAAAATTAAGGAGCATAAAATCTTTCTCTAGATAATCTCGCAAACCTTGCGGCGCTTGGAGGCCAAGCATAGAGAAAAATTCTTCTTTGGTCAGGCTTGTTTTTCGCTCGCCGCTTATTTTTACAACGGATATTTCCGAGAGCGTCCCGTCGCCCCCTCTTTCATCCAGCGCGTTTTTCAAATCCCTCTTGAAAACTTCCTTTTTGTCTTGGCTGGCGATAATTTCAACTTTTTGGTCGGTTAAAATCGGCCCTTGCGTTATTTGAATGAAATTATTAGCGACATTGCTTCTTTTAAGCAGAGGTTTGGCGAATCCGAAATAACCGCCGGCAGAAACAAGTAAAACAGCAACCAAAATAAAAATTATTTTCCTGAAATCAAAAAAACTCTTCCCCTCTTCCGGATTTTCAAAACTTAACCCGCGCACCTTCGCTTCTTCGGCCGCAATATCAAGGATGGAAAAATTTTTCTCTTTGGTGTAGTTGGCGATATCGTCCTCAAAAGTGCGGATTCCTTTTACGGCGTTGTCTTTTTCCTCATTTGTTGTTGAATTTTCCTCGT
>Ga0209211_10001217_pt1 | contig 49750 bp, 45 predicted proteins | sample RifGroA2_FD_183992 | JGI IMG/M metagenome (GOLD analysis project Ga0209211, IMG submission 183992) | Groundwater microbial communities from Rifle, Colorado, USA - Groundwater A2 (SPAdes) (version 2) | ecosystem: Environmental > Aquatic > Deep subsurface > Groundwater | place: Rifle, Colorado...
AAAAAGAACACCGATAACAAGATTAGCCGTATTGCCAACAGTCAAGATAATGGAATTTACGTTAGCAGGAACGGGTTGCGCCGCGGCCGCCAACGGGAACAGAACTGATGCGATTACTGATAATTTAACAAGTTTTGACATTTAAATATAAACTATTAAATATGTATTCAGATTCGACCTTTTGAAGCAGTGATGCCAATCTACAAATGAAATACTAATCTGGCGAATTGCAAATTATTACTATTCGAGCCTGTCGAGAATATACATTTAATAAAGGTGTCTTCTCGATTTCACTCGAAGAATAATCATTGGCAATTGGTAGATTGGCATTAAATTCGCATTGGATTGGCATCACATTTAAATTCCTTTCACAAAATTGATCACCGCCTCGGCAATTACCGACGCCCCAACCACCACCGCGGTTCCGATAAGCACCCACCAAAAGTATTTACGCGCCTCCTTGATCCCTCCTTCGTTGCCGGCGGCCGAGGCCTGAATAAACTTAAACCCGATAATCACTATAGCCAGAACCGCCAAAACCATTCCTATATTGCGTACAGCCGTGGTAATGGCCAGCAAAAGTTCGGGGAAATTATCGTATTTTATAGGATTGGGTATGTTGCCTTGGGCAGTAATAAAGCCAAAAGGAGCTGATACCAACAGTATAGCCGAAAATACGCCTAAAAGCAAGGGGTTTTTCCACATGTGTATACGCGAATAAAAAACGAATATCAAGAACGAATCTAAACGAATATTCGTTAAATGAATTAGTTTTTTATTCGTGTTTGCCTTTAATCCAACAATGTAAGCTCATCCGTTACGATGTAAAAACACATCACGTATATAACGAATGCGGAGGTAATGTAATCCATGATTATATAATACTCTTCGCCGGGGGTTAGCCGCAAACTCGGCTTTTCCACTTAAAGCGGCGCAACTATATCAAAATGATTTCCCTCATCTGCATAAATTGCGCCGTTAGGAGCACGATACATTTTTGCGCCGTCACTTGCTCGAATTCCCGCGTCAGTATATCTGTTAACGGGGTTGGTGATATAACTGCGTATCTGGGAAGTCGCATCGATATCAATTTTTCTGCCAGTCGCATGCGATATTCCGCCTGCTTCATGGCCAATTTCTGTTCCTCCCGTAATAGTAACTGTGCACCCGGCGCAACTATTTTTAAAACGTATGACTTCATTTATGGTTGATTGTTGTATCCCGTCAAGTGATGTACAATTCTTATTATTTTTATCAGAACAATTCCCTGAAGACGTAACATTTATTCCAGCGGCATTTAATTGCGAAAGCGCTTGTGCATGACTTAATTTTCCCGCCAAAGGTCCCGTCCCCGTGCCGGTTTCGGTACCAGTTTCAGTACCCGTATCACCACCCCCAATCGTAATCGGAGCGGCGGTGCAATTGATTTGATTCCAGAAGCCAAATTGGCTGTCTCCACCATATTGAAATCCGCCCATGGTTTTTATAATTGTGTCTATGCCCAGCCAAGCCAGAAAAACAATAGCAATCCCGATAAGAGTGTTGGTGATTATTTTTTTGCCTTTAGAAACAGAGGCGGCTCCTTTTTCGCCACTAACGCCTGGCACAAGCATCATAAACCCGCCGTAAGCCAACATTAGGGCCGCCAAAGGCATGGCAATATAGATCCAGGCAAATCTTAAAATATTTTGGATAAGAACAAAAAGATCGCAGATGGTGCAATAGCCGGCAACTTGAATATCATCCGAGCCATCAGCAGCTCCACCTTTCTTAGTCCCAAGACATTCCGGAACTAAAGCGGCATCTGCGAGAATAGGCAAAAATACAAACAAAACAACTGCGGATATAAGAAAAAAAGATTTGAGAAACATAGATTTCTTAAAACTCACAAAACACAGGAGCCAAAACACAAATAAGAACTAAAATTCCAAATTCACCTAATTCCTAATTCACCTAATAAAATTTCTAAGGCCTAAATTCTTAATTTCTTTATTGGACATTTTATTAGAAATTAGACAATTAGGTAATTAGAAATTTAGCTAAATGGGTTTTGTGCATGTCTGAGTTTTGTGCGTTTTCAAGCTACTTCGGCAATAATAACTGTAATTGCTGGGACAAATTCTGGGCGGCGCGGGACGGGTCCGATGCCCCGCTTAGTATTGATTCTACCGCATCCTGAAAAATAAATTTGGTTCTGCGCTCATCCGGCACCGGCCAACTTTTGGCAATAAGGGCTGAACGATAAAACACGTCAAGTGCCTCGGAGGATGTTCCTTTGGCGATCAGATCGCGGCGCGCCGGAGCGCGCAAGGTTTTTTCCAAGTATTTTTGGGATTGTTCCGGATCTGTGGCATAGCGGATGAATTGCCAGGCGGCCAAGGGATTCGGGGAAAGACGCGACACCGCCAAAACCGCATATTCACCCTGGGTAACCGACACAGTGGATCCCTTGCGCTGGGGCAAGACAGCGATTCCCAGGCGCAAATGGGGATTTTTGGCCAGAATTCTTTGCATATCGGTGGCAGTGCCGAATGCTATGGCCGCATCTCCGCGCGCCAGCGCCTCAAAGGAATTAGGCATGCGTCCGGACCAGGAATAATTTTGCTTGGTTTGATTGGAAAATGACGTATAAAACTGTAAAACATTGCTGGCGGCCGCATCCAGCCGGACGTCTTTGGTGCGACGGTCAATAATAGGGCTTCCCTGTTGCATAAGGAGCGAACTTAAAATCTCAAAAGCGCGCTCCACATTGGCATATGTTCCCAAGGCGGCACCGGCTTTTTCAATCCCGCCTCCAAAGGCGAGTTTAGTCACTTTTCTTGACGCTTCAAGCAAATCATCCCAGGTTACCGGAGGAGTCGCGATACCGGAACTATTAAAAAGATCCTTATGATAAAAAAGCGCCAGTGCGTCAACATAAAGCGGGAATCCGACTATTTGCTCGCTGTCCAAACGCAAAAACGCATTTTGCGGTCCGGCGAGCAATTCGTCGGTAGCAATATCCGCAAAGGTTTTCTTAAAGTCCTTTGGATAGAATTGGAAATAATCCTGGGGCAGGGGCACAATCTTATCCGCATGCTTAACCACCGCGGTATTTTTTAACATAAAAATATCCGGGCCCGTCCCGGCGGCCAAACGGTTCACAATCGTGTCCTCATATGTCTGGTCATTCAGGCGCGTATAGGTAACCGAAGAACCGCTATATTTTTCGGCATAGCCGGAAATTATGTCGCGCCAAACATACTCATCATCTCCGTAGCCCCAAAATTTAAGATCGGCCGAAAGCGACTCGGATTCTTCCCGGCCGAACAAAAAACCGAAAACCAGCAGGACCACAATAAGCCCCACAACCCCGAACACTGCGTAAACTATTGTTTTTTGATCAGCCATAATGCTATAAAATTCGAAATCCTAATATCGAAATTCGAAACAATCCCTAAATTTTAAATTCTAAATATAGAAACGCGTTTGGAATTTGAGATTTTAATCATTTAGAATTTGTTTAGGATTTTAGATTTTGTGCTTCGAATTTATGGATTATTGTTTCTTAAACAATAATCCATAGTGGTGCGTTCCTCCGTCAAATTCCCGTTCCAATTTAAATCCGGCATCGGTTGCCAGACGCACGGTTTCTTCTTTGGGGATGCGGAGTTCCAGGGGGGGACCAAGCGAACTTTGCAATGTTCCCTCCCATTCCAGAGCGGCCAATTTTCCGTCCTTGCGCAAAATCCGATAGGCCTCGTTAAAAACCGTATTTTTATTTTCCAACTGAAACAAGATATTTGCGATCACCGCAAAGTCAATATAACCGGCCTTGATATGCGACCCTTGCGGCTCCTCCAGATCCGACCAAATAGTTTCGATATTAAGCAAATGTTCGAGGCGCGCCTTGGAACGAATCATGTCCAGGGAATTTTTCTGGATATCAAGCGCGAAAATTTTACCGTCCCCGCCCACGATCCGCGCCATGGGAATTGTTAAGTACCCGTGCCCGGCGCCAAAATCCGCAACGTGATCCCCCGCAGACAAATTAAATTGCTTGACAACTTTTTCTGGATCAAGAAATGATGGAGAAGAATCCACAGTAGTAAGTAATAAGTATCCAGTATTAAGTATTAAGGCCGTCCTTAATACTTGATTTTTAATACTTGATACTCGTCATAATGTAGTTATCGACGCCACCGCGTCCCCGGGATTCAATTTCATAATTCTTACTCCCTGGGTTGCGCGTCCCAAAGTCGGAATGGAAGAAAGTCCAGTACGAATAACCTGGCCTTTGCGGGAAATTGCAATGAGTTCGGTCTCCTCGGCGCCAATGACATATGCTCCGACCACGGATCCGGTTTTGGAAGTTACTTTGGCTGTTTTGATTCCGGATCCTCCGCGACGCTGAATTTTATATTGCTTAATAAGCGTTTGCTTGCCGTAGCCCTGATCCATAATTACCAATAATCTCTGGTTGCCAGTAGTAGGTAACCCTTCGACTCGACTCAGGGCGGGCTGGTTATTGACTACGCCCATGCCGACAACCAAATCATTTTTCTTGAGCCGGATGGCTTTAACTCCGGCGGCGGTGCGGCCCATGGGCCGCACATCGGTTTCTTTGAAATGAATGGCTTGACCCTGTTTGGTGGCAAGGATCAATTCATCAAAGCCGGTGGTAAGTTCCGCAAAATCAAGCGCATCTCCTTTTTTCAAATTTATGGCAATGAGTCCGGAACGGCGCACGTTTTCAAAAACCGAGGAGTCCACTTTCTTTATTATACCATTTTGCGTAACCATAACTATATACCCCGTTACATTCTTATGGTTTTTTCGATCTTGCGGCTGCGATTTAGATAATTTTTCACCCGTGCCATTTTGAGACGATGAATTCTTGGAATGTAACGGGGTATATCCGGCGGCCTTGTCTTTTTTCTTATCTTTTTTCGGAACCGCAAGAATTGAGGTCACGTGCTCGCCCTGCGCAATGGACAAAAAGTTAAAAATGGTTTTGCCCTTGGACGTGCGCGAACCCTCCGGCACCTCATAGGCCCGCACTTCGTAAATTTTCCCGGAATCCGTGAAAAAAAGCAGAGACGAATGGGTATGGCAAGTTATCAGGCGCTCCACCGCATCTTCCTCTTTGGTTTCTATGCCGATCAGCCCTTTGCCGCCGCGTTTTTGCATACGATAATTTTCGGGCTTGATACGCTTGATATATCCGCCGCGCGTCAGCACCACCACCACTTCTTCATCCGCTATCAAATCCTCCTCGGAAAATTCCCTGGGGGAGGATTTCACAACTTTGGTCCGGCGCTCGTCGCCATATTTTTGTTTTATATCTCCGAGTTCTTTTATGATTTCGGCGCGGATTTTCTGCGGATCTTTAAGAAGGGCCTCTAATGAACGCGCCAGCGCATTTTTTTCTTTCAATTCCGCCTCGATTTTTTGGCGCTCCAATCCGGCCAAACTTTGCAGGCGCATCTCCAAAATGGCACTCGCCTGGATTTCGGAAAGCCCGAATTTTTTCATCAAATTCGTCCGCGCCTCGTCTTTATCCGCGGATTTTTTGATGGTTTCAATTACGCGGTCAATATTATCCAGCGCTTTTTTCAAACCCTCCAAAATATGGATGCGCTCGCGCGTCCGCGCCAGATCAAATTTCGTGCGCCTGGTCACCACATCTATTCGATGCTTCGCAAACTCTTCCAGAACGCTTTTTAACGACAAAACCTGCGGCTGGATTCCATCCACTAAGGCCAGCATATTCAAATGAAAACTTTTTTCCAGGTCCGTGTGCTGATAAAGATTGTTAAGCACTTTTTGCGGATGGGCGTCTTGTTTTAATTCAATCACGACCCGCAATCCGTCTTTGTCCGATTCATCCCGGATATCGCGGATGCCTTCCAGCCGCTTTTCATGCACCATATTGGCAATAGTTTCAATAAGTTCGGCTTTATTCACCTGATAGGGAATTTCGGTAATTATAATCTGCGCATGCCCCCTGGCATCTTCGGTAACTTCCGCTACTCCGCGGTTTAAAATCGCGCCCTTGCCCGCGGCATAGGTTGCGCGAATTTCTTTTTCATCAAAAATAATTCCGCCGGTTGGAAAATCCGGTCCTTTCACAAACTCCATTAAATCGTCATTGGAGACCTTGGGATGATTGATGAGATGGATAAGCGCATCCACAACCTCCGTCATATTATGCGGAGGAATATTGGTTGCCATGCCCACCGCAATCCCGATCGTGCCATTTAGAATCAAATTGGGAATGGAGGAGGGGAGTACAATCGGTTCATGGCGCGTTCCGTCATAATTGGGCCGGAAATTCACCGTGTCTTTTTCAATATCGCGTAAAAGTTCCTCGCCAATGCGAGTCATTCTTGCCTCCGTGTAGCGCATCGCTGCCGCGGAATCCCCGTCAATTGAGCCAAAATTCCCCTGGCCGTCAATCAGGGTGTAGCGCAGTGAGAAATTCTGCGCCAGACGCACCAGGGTGTCATACACCGCTATGTCGCCATGCGGATGATATTTTCCAAGACAATCGCCGACAATCGCCGCTGATTTGCGGAATTTAACCGTATGCGTCAGGCCCATATCGTGCATGGAATATAAAATGCGGCGGTGCACGGGTTTTAAACCGTCCCGGACATCCGGCAGGGCGCGCGCGACGATAACAGACATCGCGTAGTCAAGGTATGACTCTCTCATTTCATCCACTATTTCTATTTGTTGTATTTTGCCAATATCAGACATGAATAAAAATTCCAAATTCACCTAATTCCTAATTCACCTAATAAAATTTCTAAGGCCTAAATTCTTAATTTCTTTATTGGACATTTTATTAGAAATTAGGTGAATTAGACGATTAGAAATTTATCTTTAAAAAACTCCTCCTTCCCCTGACAAAAATGGTTTAAGTAAATTACGCGTCCGTTCGGAAAATTCGGATGCTATAATCGCGGCTGCGGATTTCACCGCGCGTCCGGCATTTTTAATCCATGACAAGTTCCAGCCGGCACCAATACTTTTTTCCTGCGGCGCGCCATAACGCAGACGGCTGGTAAAAAACTCGGCAGAGGACTTCATGGATTCCGCAATTCCGGCCAGCGGCCCCACGGCTTCGCGGGCCCCGACGGGAAGTTCGGCTATAATTTCGGGCGAAATCGGAGTAGCGCCTCCGGCGTTAAACACCGATGAAACCCCATCGGATGATAAATCCGCCAGCCGCGAAGAAGTTGATGCTCCCCAGCTGAAAAACATGAAAATTGCGGCGCATACCAAAATCACGCCCGCCAGCAGGCGGCGCGCTTCTTCGGGCCAATCCCGGACTATTTCAATAACTCGCAAAATTGGTTTCATGTGTTAATGCTTGTAATGAAAAATGGAATAAATTATATATACATGAAACTCACAAAACACAGGGACTAAAACACGAATAAGAACTAAAATTCCAAATTCACCTAATTCCTAATTCACCTAATAAAATTTCTAAGGCCTAAATTCTTAATTTCTTTATTGGACATTTTATTAGAAATTAGACAATTAGGTAATTAGAAATTTAGCTAAATGGGTTTTGTGCATATCTGGGTTTTGTGCGTTTATTTACGCGGGTTTAAGCAGAATAACCTCTGTCTTCTCTTCCTCCCCAATATCTTTTTTCTTTATTACAAATTTTTCCTGCGCCTCAATTTTGGCCGCGCCCATTTCTTTCAAAAAATCCTCCGCAGAATCAATGGCGATTTTTAATCCCGGAATTTTATAGTGCATGGGAATTACGTATCGCGGTTCTATTTGTTTCACCACCTTGGCTGCCTCCTCCGCATCAATCGTAAAACGTCCGCCCACCGGAATCATCAGGATATCAATATCGCCCAGCGCCTCCACGGTTTCATCCCGCATGGCGCTTTCGCCAAAATCCCCCAAATGCGCCAAACGCAGTCCTTCCATTTCAATGCGGTAAATCGTATTGAAGCCCCGCTCCTTGCCCTGCGAGTTATCATGAAACGTTTCTATCCCTTCCACATATACTCCTTTCACTTCATATTCGCCGGGTCCGGTAATCACAAATGGGTCCCCGGTCAAACTAGCGGAATTAGCATGATCAAAATGCGCGTGGGTAACCAAAACCGCGTCTGCGCGAAAACGAGGCGGAGCAAAACCGACCTCTTTGGCAAACGGATCAATAACCATCACGAATTCCCCGGATTGGATTTTAAAACATGCTTGTCCGAGCCAATTTATCACCATGAAAACATAAACAGCACTAACAGTAACGAACAGCACTAACAGTTTATATTTCTGTTCGCGCTGTTCGCGTCAAGCGCCAGAGGCGTTTTTATTCGCGCTGTTCGCGATTAATTGTAGCACAATTTATCCCGCTTGCCAAATGTGTTAATACCCTATATGATGTAAAAATTGTGAATAACATGGCTGTCAAACAAAAGAATGCCTTAACAGACGATGCCCTTGAAGAAAATGCGGCTTTAAAGCCCAAATCAATCCATCCCATGGAGCAGATGCTAAAAAACGGGGCAGCTTTAGCATTTCCCAAAATCGGGGACATTGTGGAGGGTATAGTTTTGGAACGGAAAGGCCCGAGGATTTTTGTGGACTTGGGGCCTTTTGGCAATGGCGTAATTTACGGCCGGGAATTTTATGCGGCGGGCGAATCGGCGCGGGCTTTAAAACCCGGCGACACGGTAAGCGTAAAAATTACCTCACTTGACAACGAAGAGGGTTACCGTGAACTTTCACTGCGCGAAGCCGGTGAAGACAGAAAATGGGTGGAACTTATCCGCCTCATGCAGGAGGGAGCGCTTCTGGATCTCGCGGTGCAGGAGGCCAACCGCGGGGGTCTGATTTTGGAAGCCCACGGAGTCCAGGGGTTTCTGCCCACCTCCCAACTTACATCGGCGCATTATCCGCGGGTGGATGGCGGCGAAAAAGAAAAAATCTTGCAAGAACTGCAAAGAATTGTCGGCCAAACCCTGAAAGTAAAAATAATAGATGTTAACTCCAAAGAAAATAAATTGATTTTTTCCGAACGCGGACAAGAAGAGGAAGCATTGCGCTCTGCTTTTACCAAATACAAAACAGGGGACACGGTGGAGGGGGAAATCACCGGCGTGGTGGATTTCGGAGCATTCATGAAATTTGACGAAGCCGGGCTGGAAGGACTGATACATATTTCCGAGATTGATTGGACGCTGATTGAAAATCCGCGTTTGGTTTTAAAACCGGGGGACCGCGTTAACGCAAAAATTATTGACATGCAGGCCGGTAAAATTTCTCTTTCCTTAAAAGCATTGAAGCCCGACCCGTGGACCCAAGCCACGGAAAAATATAAAAAAGGCGACCTGGTAGAGGCCAAAATCACCAAATTTAATCCCTTTGGAGCATTTGCCGACCTTGGCGAAAATATCCAGGGACTTGTGCATATCTCCGAATTTGGGACCGAAACGTATATGCGCAAAGCGCTAGAACTCGGGAAAATCTATCAATTCAAAATACTTTTTACGGACCCGAAAGAACACAGGATATCTTTAGGAATGGTTAAAAACGATAATCAAGAATTAAGAATCAATCCCTCGACTTCGCTCGAAACAGGGGATCAAGAAGCAAAAACGTCTTCGGACGAAATAAACGAAGTCCGACTTCAATAGCGCGCTATTGAAGTCGGACTTCGATATTCATTCAATATTCAATAGTTTCCTGATAACGAGTAACGCGACGTCCGCAGACGCCGCGTTTTTTTGAACTTAATAAAGTTGTAATGTTAAACACTCGGTGTTTAACATTTTTCATTTTTTACAGATAACACTATTGTCAGTATACCCATGATGAAATCGGGCCGCGTTAGAAGCCCAAAATATCCGAAATCAATGAGTATTCCGGAGATTTCTCCGGCGTAAGCGTTCGAGGTAAGCGCAAAAAGGGTAAATCCGATGAGTAGGATCTTGGGTGCCCAATCATTCCAATCGGATGGCTTTGTTTTCTTATCCGGACCTTCCGTTTTATCCTGTTCATCCATTTTCCAATCCTTGGGATTGATCGCGTTTTCCCTATCCTGCGGAGTGCGCGGCGCTGAATATCTTTTTAGTTTGCGATAAATCGATATCATCCCATAAACCATAACCAAAACGAGAACTGCAATAAAAATCCACATGACCCGTTCTAATTCGCTTAAACCGACATTTTGAACGCCCTGCGCGGATTTTTTTGCAACCGCCTCCATGGCTTTCGCAGCTGCAATTTCGGTAGTGGTTGAAAGCGGAAGGAAAATAACTTGCCCTTCAAAAATCCAATGTCCTTCTTTGGCAGAAATCTTTTTTAGGCGCGGCGTAACGCGTTTGGCGATTTCAGTTCGGTTTTTACCCGTAGCCAGAATATTTTCAACTGTCATGCGATAATCTTTGGCGCTATAACGAACCGCGATACGCGAAAGAGTTTCACCCTTTTTTACAACGTGGTAGGCACACTTTGGATGTTCGTTTTCTTCGATGGTGGCTTTACAATCCGATGCGGGAAATACTTTAACTTCCCACGCGTAGTTTCCCTTTATCAAAATGGTATCATGCGTATTCACCGTATTTACGGAACCAAAAACAAAAGCCAAGGTCGCCAAAAAAGATATGGCCAGGATATTTTTCGTTTTCAAGGTACACCTCATAGAAACTATTAAATAAGCCCTTTTCGGCTGCAATTTAAGAATTTTGGCTACGCTTTATTCGCCGCTCCTTGACGTATATTTCCATATACGCCTGCGTCGCGTCTCATAAAGCTCGCTTCAAAATTCTGAAATTTCGCTACGAAAAAACTTATTCAACAGTTTCTTAAAAATAAGCTGATGAAAGCATAACAAAATGCGGCCCGATTTACAAGGGCCACATTTATATGTGAGAATGTTAAATTATTCTTCGAGCGAAGTCGAGAAGTTTCCTTTAATATATTTTTTAGCAATCTCCGACTTACGCCTTCATCCTGTCAATCAGCGTTTTTTTATACGCCGCAGCTTCTTCGTTTACTATATCGCCCATATTCGGGACCTCGGACTGCAGGAATCTGGCCATAGCCACGGAATCATCCGGATGGCGCGTCACCAATGTTTCCAACTGATCTTTTTGCTCATCGGAAAGCTCGGCCATTAGACGAAGCGCTACGCGCTGGTGAAGCACTCCGGCAATTGCTTCCAGCATTGAAACCCGCTCTTCCGGGTTTAAATTATTCATTCCGAGTTCGGTAAAAAGATCGGCTTTTAGATATTTTTGTATATTTAGAGGGATTTGTTTAGTTACCATAAAATTAGTTAATAGTTAGTAGTTTATAGTTAGTAGTTATAATATTATCCTCCAACAAGACCTTTAATGAATTTACCCAAGGTCAGCATCTTTTCCGGTCGACCCGGCTGGTATTTCTCCAGAAGAGATGCTATTTTTTGCCACTTGTCCGGATAAAGACGGAATTGATTTTGTAAATATCCGAATGGCGAGTCGGCAAATGATGTTTCTCCTTTGGCCAATGCCATAAATTCTCCCACCCGCACGTCGCGCACCCGATTAAAGTATGAGGGAAAAATTTCGTTTTCCTTAAGCAAGGTATTGAATGCTTCCAGATTGGCCAAATAAACCTCCGAGGTCTTCAGCGTATTTTCAAAACCAATTACTTCCACTCCGCTACGGGCGTAATCCTGCGCCTTAGTTGGATCATCATAGGCCAATCCAGCCAAGTCCCCGTAAATTCCACGCCTTTGCGTAATTTCTCCAAAAATTTCTTCCTGTTCGGCCAAGGTTCCTGTATTGAAATTTTCCAGCAATTCAGTACGAAGCGCCTCGGAAAAATAAACCGCATCGCCTCGCACAATCTCGCCTCCGGTATCAGACACCGCGGATACAGCCGCTTCCTGCAGGGCAACGGCATTTTGTTCCAAAGCGGACTTAACACCACTTTTCATAGCCAGCGCATCCTGCAACCACTGGGGCTTGGGCTTTCCGGCCTTGTCCAGATACTCGGCGTATCCGGCATTATCCGCAAGTTTAAGGGTGTCGTGCGAATAATCTTCAACCATAAAATCAATTCGGCCAGCAGTATCTTCTATGACCCGCACTTGATCTCCGGCATGTATCAGGCCCAATTCATGAATAGGAACTTTTTTGCCGTTAGTCAATTCCGCCATAGAATTTTGCCAGCCATCTTTCCATTGGTCTTCGGTAATCAAACCGTCTTTCACTATTTGACGCGTGATTTTCCACATAGAATCGCCTTCCTGTACGGTAAATACTTTGTCTGCCAAAGAAGTGTCTTGTCCCGCAACGCCCTCCATGTCAACGAGTAGGCGCGGATCATAAGCCTCTTGGCCTGTTGTCGAGGCGTCTGCCTGTGCCCCAATACTCATTTCTTTGGCCGTTTCCACGGATGATGATTCAATGGCCGCTCCGATATTTTGCATATCCTGGGCAGTTTCTACAGATGACGGTTCCGAAGGAATATAGTCCATCTCTTGAGCTTTTTCAACGTCAGATGGTTCTATGGCCCCTGCACCAGATACTGCCTCGGCTTTTGGACGCTCCATTAAGCCAATCGCGTTTCCTTTGGGCGCGCCCGTGAATATATTCACTATATTATCCCAATTCTCATATACTGCCACTGATCCTCCGCCAATAAGACCGGTAGCCAGCGCCGACCAGCCGCGTACTTTTCCTTCGCGGCGCGCAACATCGTCAAGTCGCGCGCGATATCCTTTGGCGTCTTTATCAATAATCTCCATCATCTTTAATTTTTTCTCATCATCCTCCATCCAGCTTCCCGTATAATCTTTAAGTTCGTTTTTCAAATTCTCAAATGTCTTTTGTTTTTCTTCTTCACTCACTTTACCCCGTTCTTTACCGTATTTTGGACTTATCCATAATTTATCAACTGCGGTCTGCAGACCCGCTCCTAAAATACCTCCTTTGGCTCTTCGCGACATATAAGCTCCCCCGACGCCCATAACTGCCGCGCCGCTTGGCGCGGCAAACCCGAACAAAGAAAGTGCCATACCTCCTAACCCGACAGTTCCGGCGCCGATAAGGCCAGCACCCAATACACCAATACCAACTTTTTGCCATTGCGGCAGTTGATTGAATTTTTCCCACATATTACGCAACCTTCCGATTTCACGCGCGTTTTTTTCGCGCTCCTGTTCCAACAACCGCGTATTACCGTCCAAATTTTGAATGGTTTCAAGCAAAGATTGATGCTGCCATTTAAGCGCCGCATCCGCCAGCTGTTTTTTGGTCAGGCCGGGGTATTTTTCTTCGTTGCTCTTTATGAAATCATTAAGTAAATCCAGTTTGAAACGGTCCAGCCGCTTTTCATACGCATCTTTCGCAGTATGATATTTGTTTTCGGCATCAATCAGCTCCTTTTCTTTCTCAATTTTTTCCCGCGCCTTGGCGCCCGAATCCTTTTCGCCCCCGCGGATTTTCTCCAGTTTCTTCAGGGCCGATCGGGTGCGGCATACTTTTTCGTATGCATCAAGCTCATCGCCGCGGAGTTTAAAAACCTCTTTGGCATTGGCCTCAATCGCTTCCGGAGTTTGTTTATCTTTTTCTTTCGGAACTTCGGCGGCTTTCCAGTCCCCGCTCCACATGCGATACGCAAATAACCGCTGTTTGGCAATGTTTTCAGCGGATTCACGTACTATAGGACCAGATTCCTGATCTCCGGAACCAAATTCTTCCGGACCTTTTTCTGGTACGCGCTCTGGTTCAGCTTTTTTTCTGGACAATCCTTCTCGCGGAGAAAGCCCTGAAAATATTGAAACCGGATCTATTTTGCTCTCCGGGGGGGGAGTTGTTTGCTCTGCGCTAACCGGCGGCATTAGAGTAACTTCCGCCCCCTTTGTTTTTTGAACCCGTTGCCGCTCTAACTCTTCAAGCTCTTCAAGACGCTCTGTTTCACCCTTGCTTAAATTCCACTTTCGGCGCCCTTCCGAAAGCCGCGCAAATTCTTCGTCCTCACTTTCCCTCACAACAGGAGATGCTTCAGCCGAGGATGGAGCTGAAATTGCATCATCTCCACCCTCAGGTGGTTTTTCCGATGTATTTTTAGGAAATTCTTCACTCATATAGATAATGATAAATCATAATTATAATTTTGCAACAATATGTATCTGATCTTATGCACAATAATGTTTCACTTCTTCTTACGCGGACGGGGGCCTGTTTTCTCCCAAATCGGCTTGACCTTATCGTCACGCCTTCCATATCCATGCCATGTTCCAGTGCCTCCGCCGCTATCCACCCAGCCACGGCCGCGGGAGCGCGGCTGTATATATTCATATCGCTCCGGTGGCGGCTGATACGGCTCAAACTTCAATCCGCCCTTGATATCCACGTCAATTAACGGAAATCCGCACCCGCCCGAGGAAAAATAAGATCCCCGCTCCCATCAGCGCCTTTTGTAACTGCGGCGCCAGATTAAAATTGTCCCATAACCCGCGAAGTATCCTTTGCTCTTCTTCGCCCCCCTCGCGCGTTCGTAAATTCACCACCTCCAAATCCGATCGCACAATACTTTCCATCTTTTCAAATCTCCCTCCCGCGGCTTCAGGAGATTTTTCCACAGATATTACCGGAGTTTCTTCTTTTAGAGATTCTTTATTCATTTAAAATATGCCTCCTTTGCCTCCCTTTGTCTTTTTAAGCATAAAATCAAGGGCTTCCAGTTCCACGATTATCATAAAAATCAAGCCAAGCAAAAGCATAATGCCCACGAGGCCGGCGATGGACCAGGCCTTTTCCATAGATCCGCCGATCGCGCCCTTGGCTTTTTCCAGTTTTTCTTTTTGTTTGGCTGCTTCTTCGGGCGTAAGCTCGCCTTTTTCCTTGCGTTCTTTCGCCTCAAGAAGGGTTTTCATAAACTCTTTGAACCCGTCTTCGCCCATTATATCTTTTATCTGCTGAAGTTCTTTTGATTCTCCGCTTTTTTCTTCACGCGCGGCCGGGTTTTTTTCTTTAAATATTTCCCCAATCGCGTCAGTGATTTTTTTCAACGCCTCGCCTCCGCCTTTTTTGAGTTCCGCCATCTTGGGATTTCCTTCATCCGGCAAATACTCCAATAATTTCAGACCGAATTTTTCCGCATCCGGTTCTTTGACGCCTCCGGCTGTCGCATCTTTTAACGCCTGTTCATATCCTTCAAAAAATGAAGCTCCATGTTTTTCCCAGTATTCTTTGCTGTCTTTGCCCTCCACATTTACAAAAATTTGAATAATTGCGTTAATCCGTCCGCCCCGGATTATATAATCCAGTTCGGCCTGCTCTTGCGGACTTCGCGGTTCCATTCCCTCAAGTTCGGTTTGCCGCTCAACCAGAGATTTTCCCTGCGCCATTTCCGCTATAACCCGGTCGCGGATAACCATAAGTTCTTTTCCGGTTTCAGCTTGCGATTCATCTTCTTCTCCGGGCTCAATGCCTCTTTGTTTTTTGCGAAGTTCAAGGCGTTCCCGCATTTCGTCAAGTTTTTCACCCGCGGCTCCCATCTCTTCAACAGGCATTTTTCCACTCGCTAATTTTGTCTCGGTATCGGCTATATTTTTTTGCAGTTCCACAATTTCTTTATCAAGATTTTCGGGTTTTTCTATATAATATCTAAAAGACCTAACAAGCATTTTGTGCCGCTCGGCAGTATCGGGATCCCACTTTATTTTCTCTATTTCTCCGAATTTTCCCTGCACTTTTTCTCTGGGCGCATTTTTTCTCATCTCCGCTATTTCGCGCTTAATTGCGTCCGCATCTTCAAATTTATTTTCTTCCATAAACTTTTTAATTTTCCCTTCTTCATCTTTTCGCTTTTTCTCTTCCTCTTGCTCTTTTTTACCATCCCCGTCTTTTCTCGCTCTAGTCGGTTTTTTCTTCTCTTCGCCCGCTCCCGCCTTTTCGTCTTTTTTTGTAGATTTTTTGCGGGATTTTTTGGATTTCTCTTCCGGCGGAACTGTTTCCACTTTTTTTTCCTGGCCAACCGCGCTTTTTTCTTCTTTTTTCATGGGTTCTCCCGCTCCAGGTTTTTTTTCCATGATTTTTATAATCTCGGTTAAGGCATCAGCAAGCTGCGTATCTTTATCATTCAATTCCATAAGCCGCATGAAACGAAGCTGGCGTTTCAACTCTTTGGGATCTACGCCGCGATAATCCGTAAAAGCTCGGATATGATTTATGGAGATCTCATCCAATTTTTTTTCTTGAGCATAAGAGTCCAAAGCGTGCTCAAATATTTTTTGTGGATCGGTTTCTTTGAACGACTTTACTTCGGCCGTCTGGCCCTCTGTTGATCCTGTCTGTTCCTGACCTCCAACGGTTTTTGATTCAACGGTTTCATCGGATTTTGTGGACTCTTGTTCAATTTCACGCTCCACAAGCTTTAACGCCTGCCGCAGATCCTCAATATTTTGCGCCCGTACCGGATGCGGCTTATCTTTTTCCAAATCTTCTTGCTTTTTTATCTCCTCATTTATTCTTTCCGAATCCATGCCAAATTGAATAGACAAAAAGCGCACGTGCTCTTCACCGGTTTCTCCTTTACCGAATAAACCTTCGTATTTTTTTATAAATTCCTTTCGGCGAATTTCTTTTTGTTTATCCGCCTCCATTTTCAGTCGAACTTCATCTCCATCTTTATCTTTTGATTTTTCAGCTTTTTCATCCGGCTTTTTCTCAATCAGCTTCTCCGCCGGTAATTCAGTCGCGCTTTCCTGCTCTTTTTCCTTTTTCGTTGATTTTTTACGCGGCTTCTTCTCCGATCCATTTATGGGCACTTCTAAATCCCCCGGTTTTTTTTCATCGGGCTTTTCCGTGGACAACTTGCCTGATTTTTTCTTTGGATTGTCCATGTCGTCTTTTTTAGATGATTTTTTAGGCCCCTCTGGTCCCATGAATATATCTTAAATGTTTAACTTTTATAAGGCAAACATATATAATTTCGTTGGTTCTTATATTATACACTATTTTCAATAAAAAGTAAAGATTTACACAGCCACAGCAGAGATGTAGTATAGAAATATGATTTCTGAATTTATTGAAAAAAAGCTCAAAGATGCGCACTATAAACTCTTGAAAAATAAAAGTTATTTCGGCGAAATTCCGGGGTTACGCGGAGTATGGTCCAACGCCAAAAATTTGGAAAATTGCCGGGAAGAACTACAATCCGCCCTTGAGGACTGGCTACTATTTAAACTAAAAGATGGTGATTCTATCCCTGGTTTGCATATCGGCATAGATCGGAGAAATATGGTGCGTATGCGCATTCCATCATATGCCAAATAGTGTTTCTTGGCGAAAACTTGTTCAGAAATTTCGACGCTTAGATTTTGACGGTCCCTACGCCGGAGGCCGTCATTTGTTTATGAAACGAGGCGAGTTAAAAGTTATAATACCAAATCCCCACGGCCGTGATATTGATAAAAACTTAATCGCAGAAATCATTAAACAAGCGGATATATCCCCGGACAAATGGGATAACGCCTAAAAATATAACAGCCCAGCGCGGATTCCCGCACTGGGCTTTTGATTTACCTCCTTTGGTGATTTGGGCTACGCGGGCTACCGAGCCACGGCCGCCTTTTTTGACGACTTGGACGCATGCAGCTTGTAGAGCGCCCGTAGGCCCGGTGTGACCGCCCTCATTCCTTTGGCATCCTTTTTCTCGGCAAGCGTTACCGCCTGCTTCAGGATGCCAAGAACATCAACACCAGCGACACGCGCCGCCGGCACGAGTTCAGTCGCCGCCTCTGTCAGTTCACCGATCGCCTTAAGGTGAGGCGCTCCGGTTTTGGTGGCTTCCCGAAGCAACTCCTCCAACCGCGCAAGATATTTGTCCGGATCAGGCAAATCCAGCGCGTGGAAAAGTTTCGCAGTTGCCGGATCGACTGAGGGCTCATCACTTCCCTTAGACTCTCCGTCATCCTCCTCGACCTCTTTACCACGAAGCCAGGGCTCGAGTAATACGTAACAACGTCGCGCCTCGCGAACTACCCTACGATCCCGCTCCAGTTCCACCTGAAAACGGGTTTTGGCCGCGATCCGCTCCAAATTGCTGACACCCTCCTTGGCCACCGGCGGATTCGACTCTTTCCTCTTTATATAGTCTTCACGATCAAAGAAAAAATTGTCCAAATCCTCGAGCACGGCACGGACGTTTGCCTTCGTCTCCTCAACAACCGGCTCCATTCCCAGGAAAAGGGTTAGGAACTCAATCGCCGAGTGCCGCTCAACTTGTGTCGGCAAAATGATTGCAAGAAAGTTGTTGACCTGGTTACCATGCTTCCAAGACGGATTACGCTCCGGGTCGAAAGAGTCCATGGCATTGGACTTGACCCATGCCACGAATTCCGGCCAGACACGCCATGGATCCTCTGCTTCATCGCCGCTCTTCTTGGTGTCCCTGAGCTCTTGCTTGATTGCCTCAAGGATACCTACGTTCCCGTCTGTGCGCACGATACCAACCTCTCCGCGAAAAGCAAGCACCCTATTCGCGAAGTCCGCCCCCATCATCCGCTTGAGGTATTTATGGGTTGCAAGCGATCGGAGCTGTTTGCCATTCTCGTGGAGCTCTTTCAAAAACGGCTCCACGTCCACGAAAATTTTCTCTCCGAGTTTTTCAAGGAGAATCTCCTTGATAGCCCGAGCCCCGCTTTTCACCCCAGCCACTACCCGCGAACTCCGTCGCTGTTCATTGTGTTTCATAAACCCTCCTTAAAGGTTTTTTGCTTTTTTCTTCCGTTTTCCGATTGGGCAGGAAGTAACTTGCCCGTAAAAACAACCATTGCCGTTAAAATTTTATCCCCGCTTCTTTCAAAACAGGATCCACCCCGGTTACTTGAATGCCCGCGATTTTATTACAGGTTATTAACGCAGTAGCCGTCCGTACTTTGAACATGGATAAAAACTTTGAACATGGATAAAACTCCATAATCAAGTAACGGGGCAAGCAACGTAGTGTAAAAGAGCACTACCCTTCAAAACAAATAAAAGTAGTAATTGCTTACATTCTATCAAAATATTTGATTTTTGTCAATAGATCGGGTATAATAGGTCAATAAATCGAACTTTGAAAAATACTGCCTTTAGGTAAAGCAACTTTTACTATCGAAGTTATCGAAGTCCGACTTCAATAGCGCGCTATTGAAGTCGGACTTCGTAGCATCCGGCTTTACCTAAAGGCAGTAACCATAACTAAAAAACCAAAGGAGATAATGATGGATCTTGAAGTAACGCTTTACATTCTTGGTGGAGTATACGGCCCAAGAGCGATGACGCAACTTGGAGCCTCGTGCGACTTACTAAAAGTTAAACGCGGTCAAACGACTAATTTTTTCATGATTGATGCCGGAATGGATATGGGATTAGATGCGAGCATGGGACGTATGGGATTTTCAAATCCTCCATACGATCTTAATCGTTTGGAAGAAATTCTGGACGGACACAAAATTGATCAGCTTTTTCTCACGCATGCCCATACCGATCACGTCGGCTACGCGATATATGAACCCGTCCGAGAAAATTTGGCGGATAGTGCGCGTATCATATGTACCAATCCAACCGCGGCTTTCTATTCCGACAACCTAATGAACGAGTTGGAATCATACCGAAGCATGAGAAAGAGAAAACTGATAGACCGATTGCCCTACACCGAGCGCGAGGCATTTCTCTTCCTACGCCGACTGTATGATACGTTTTCGCGACCGGAGGCGCTTGAAATTGTACCGGATCACATTTGGGTATATCCGTCTCCAGCCGGACACATGCGTGGCGCTTGTGGTTACACATTCCGTGTAAAATACCGAAAGCAGGATGTAAAAATCATGTTTTCGGGTGACCGCGCCTGCCATAGCCAGCTTTCCACCCGGGGTGCCCCCTTACCGCCCAAAGAATGGTATCCGGATATTATCGCATCATATGACTGCACGAATGGTGGCGATGATCTGACGCAAGGCGGAGATGAGGCAACATTTTGGATGCAGGAATTGGCGCGCATGATGGCTGTGGCGAAAAAATGTGATGCGTCCCGCGAGTGGTTTTTCGCCTCGGCCTTTGCCATGGAACGTTTTCCGACTGTGGCGCAGACCATTGCGGATATGGGCTTATCGGTCTATGGCTTCAGTCCTTCGGCTCAAAGAAGCTGGAGAATCATGAATTCCAAAAAGGGATTCTGGTGCAATGGGGACATGCCGGTAGATGGCACGGGAGTTAATTTTTTGGAAAATCTAGAGGATGCGGCAAACCTGGAAGAGCCAACTGCGCTTATCGCATCATCCGGCATGGGACACGGTCCGGCAGCGAAGTGCTATTATAAATTTCTTCCTATGGAGAATGCAGTGGTCGCCTCAACCGGATTTGCCGCAGATGATACCAATAACTTTCGCATAGCCGATGCCCAAGACGGGGAAAAAATTCTGCTACGGTTTCCGAACCGCGGGGGTGAAGAAGAAATTCCGGTAGTGGTGCGCGCGCGGCGGGAAAAATTCCGCCTGACTGCGCACTCGCTCCGCGAAACCGCTGCCAAAAGCGCCGAAGAACTCCTGCGCTATTCCCAGTTTAAGGAACCAATGCTGGGTTTAAAACATGGTCCTACACCAGCCCTGGATTGGTTCGAGTCGCGGCTCGGCGGTTTCGATACATTCAGGCAGGATAGGCCGGAAGATCGGTGTATCCAGCTTGTTTGAAGTCCGACTCCGAACAAAACAGACGAAAAAATAAAAAGGGTGATTCCACCATGGTGGATTCACCCTTTTAAAATTGCTTGCGCGATGATTTAGCGCTGGACAGCGCTTTTGGTTTCCCGCGGCAACCAGAGTTTCTCGTAATCCGGCCGCCGATCTTCCTCCTTAACATATTCGCCCGACTCCGGTGCTACGGTCAAATCCTCGTCCGGTACCGCCAACGCTTCCTGCTCGTCCTGGCGTTTAAGGTAAATCCGGCTTTTGCGGAATTTGCAGTATTCCACAAGTTGGTTGAAACTACCATGAACCGCGTTTTTTTGCAGATCAAACCAGCTAAACGCCTTGTCTCCTGCAAGATCTCCCCGCAGCCGAGCCTGAAGCGCCGACATTGCCTCATTCTGCAACGCCTCATCATCAATCTTCAAAATGAGGTTTTTAATCATGTAGGATGCCAAACGCCTGTTGTAAATTCCACCGTTATTGCCTTTCAAAAAATGATTGACTATAACATCCATGCGCTTCAATGACGCAAAGGTTTGTAGCATCCGCAAACTGAAGATATGCTTATAGTCGTATCGCCGCAGAAGCATCTGCACTAGATCATCCGCATTTTCGCAATCCGGCCGACCGAGTTCGGTCAAAATCGGCTGGCGCAACTGGAGCAGAATCCCCACTATCCTCCGCAGAGCAGCATGATACGTTCCAACCTGTTCAATAATCCCTTTGCGCCTGCCATGTTCTTCCTCGTCCTTTTTGAAACTGCGGAGTTCCGAGTTAAGTGGGTCCTCGATCGGGATTGAATCTAGGCGATAAAACCTTGACAGCTTGGGCTCCACATTTGGATCCATTATTTTACCGTCTTTACGGAATTTTATATTATGAGCATTGAGTAAAAAGGCGATGGTAAAATAGGGATTAGTCAGATGCGGACGCTCCATATAGTGGATGTATGGATAAATTCCGCGATCAGACAGATCAAATAGTGTTTCCTCAATTGTCTCACGAGTTGCGGCATTCACCCACGTTTCCAAAAGGCGCGGCTTGCCATCTTCTATCTCGGACTTTCCGCCGGGACCCCCAAGGCCGGTTCGCTGGTCAAATGACACCATAACATGGGTTTTGGTTACATCCGCCAAACGTCTCTGGTTTTCCGGAAGATAAAATTCATCCCGAGAAATAATAGAATAAATTTCATTCTGGGAATCATATGCCAGCATTTCGTTGGCATCGGGTGTAACTATGCGGTTTTGGTCAGTGCGTCCAAGCTCGACCTTATATTCTACGGACAGTTTGTTAAGGACCAACCACACGCGTTCCTCACTCGGTGTTAAGTCAAGCGGTATGGAACAGGCAAAAAAAGCGTTGCTTTGTTTCTGATCTTTAGGCATTTCGGTATTCCCCCTTTGCGCCGTATTGTAGCACTAATTTGCTATCCTGTCAAAAAACACGCGGCGAGAGCCGCGTATTTTTTAATCTTGTACTAATTCACTTATTGGTTCAGCTTCTCCGGAATCCATCTGCGTAGCGTTTGTACGCGGATCCCAAAATTTTTCCGAAAGCCCGAGTTCCAAAATTTTTCTGAAGTCCTCTCTGGAAATTTTGGTTGGAGAAATTTCTTTGGGATTAAGACCGCCATTCTGGATTGAGTTGGTTGCCGGATCATAATACCATTCTGGAATTTCATTGATGCGCCCGAACCGGGCCAGTTCCCGTATGTCCATTTCCAATTCAAGTCCGGCGCGGGTCGCCTCTTCAATCCGGATAACTGCGGCAAGCGAGCGCAGATCCACGTGCTTGGTCGGACGCGTTAAAATATTCAAATGCCCGGACGGCAACCATTGCGCCACCACATCAAACGCCCCACCATTTTTGGAGCGCAAATATCCGGCCATGCTTCCGGACTCGGAGGTGAGAATAACTGCTTTTAATTTTTTGTCGCGCTGGCGCACTTCAAATGTTTCGACCTCCCCTCGAGCCAGCTTTTCTTGAAATTCTTTGGGCATTTCCTCGGTCCGGCGCATTTCTTCGTTGTGGTGCGCAATGAAAAGCGGCAAAGTTACTTCAACCACTCGCGCCGGATTTTTCACCAAACTTTTGTTTAAAGCCGCTATAAGCGCCGAAAGTCCGAAAGCGCGATCAATCGGATCCGCGGAAATCGTCCCTTTGCCATAGAAATCATCACGCTCGGCATATTCCAAAAGCTTGGCCAGCGACGGATCCTCGCGGATTCCCAGATATTCGGCGATCAAATTAGATGCCGTGGTTTTGGGAACTTTGGCATGGTGGTCAAATCTTCCTCCGCCAAGATCCATTACAATAATTCCTTTACGACTAAGTGATTCCTCGGTTTCACCCGGCGGAATCACCTGCCAGAAATCAACTTCAGCGTTGCGAATTCCGGGAAAACGGTTCTCCGCAAATTTTTTCAGCAAAAAAATCGCGACCAGAGTATCGGGCTGGGTGCGGGTGGGAAGCACAATTTTTGAAAAGCGGTCCGCAAATTCATCTTTGCCGCGCAAAGGAAAGGCGCGATGCAATGTATATCGCCCCATACCGTCCTCTCCGGGCTCGCTCCGGAAAAGCCCGAATTTTTTGGCAATGAATTTATGGCTATCCATTTTTTGAGGAATGGAATCCTCGCGGAAATTTTCTTGAATGCGCGCCAAAGTAACATGCGGATGAAAGGACTTAGGATGAATTTTTCCGATTCCGGCGCGCTCCAAATGCTCCACAAGGTGATTATAAAGATGGTGCAAATGAATGCTCGCCTTAACTTGCGCACGGAGACGATCCTCGGCTAAATTAAAACTCCCGATTGTAAATTCCACCGGAGAAATGCGCTCGGCAACTTCATGCCCAATTCGTTCAAGTTCTTCTAATTCCCGTGCTCCCGCATCTCCGATAAATTTTAAAGTTATATGCAAATTTTCCGGCGGATAAACCGACAAATGCGGATGTTGTAAAATAGGAAAAAGCAAATTCGCCCCGATTTCCGCAGGAATATGAATTGAAAAAAATACCCGGATTTTTTTATCGCCACCATCTTCCATATATCTGCCAACCTTATTTACTATAGAGGTTTCGCCTCTATAGTTACTGATAGATAAGCAAATAAATGGATGAGAGGCCCAAGGAGAGAATCTCCTCGGGCCTCTCTGTCTGACCGCGTTCTAGCGGTCTTATGGCGTGGTGCTGGCTTGGACTTGCACGGCGGATTCGGCGGCGGCTTCATCCATCATCTGGACGCCACGGAGGATTCCGCGGATAAACCCGTCGTTATCGCGATCCAGGCCAGAGGTAGGGGTTTTGCGGAGTTGCTCCTCGGTAAAATCCCCGTATTTATGAGAGAAACGCCGTTGGATCACCAAGTAATTAACCTTGGTATCCCGATAGTACACGTTTCCTACACACTCAACCACAACCGAACCGCTTCTTTTAACATACAAAAGATAGGATCCTTTTGTGATGTTAATATAAAAGTTACCGATGTCCAATTTGCCCTCTTCGCGCTCAACTGATCTCCGCGGGTGTTTATCCGGATCCAGAAGCACCACTGCCTCGTCCTTTGTTGAATCCGGAAGCTCCAACGCAAAGTCCGAGACATAGACCTCTTCCATCCGATAGGCACGGAAGTGTCCCTTGGCCTCAACTGCCGGGACTGCTACAGAGTTGCCCTTGCCCAGAAGCTCCAAAGCGCCATCGTTGACGATCAATGACGCGATCCGGCTAATCATGAAAGGCGACTCCGCATTTGGGTTGGTGATAATCGCCGGACCCGGCCGGTTGATCACTCTTACCCGCGCCGCCTGCCATCGCCCTTGGTCATCCGGCATCGGCTCAAATTCCACTTCATCCTTTGGCAACAGTGCCCGGAATTCGTCGCCCGTTTTAATGGACGAGGGATGAATGAAGAATTTACGTTTCAACCTCTTGCCACCCTCCACAACATCGGCCTTGGCAAACCCCACGCTTTTAACTACATTAAAGAACACTACTATTCCCGTTAAACCCATTTTCTTATCCTCCTTTTTGGTTTTTTCTATCTAAAACTTAGGTTACGGTTGCCATAATTATACACCATTCCGCATAAAAAATCAAGCCCACACGGTAATGTGCACACACATATGGCGGTTTTCTCCCTATCATGGGAGATATGGCCATATCTATGTCAAAAACAATTAAAGAGGAACGCCTCCGGTGGGTACTCCCCATCGTTAACAAGGAAATCAAATTGGTCGATGTTGCTAAAGTATGCCCCTATGGAAAACGAAGTCTTGAGCGTTGGGCGGCTTCATACAAGAATGGTGGCACAGCGGCCTTGGAGCCTAGATCAACCGAACCGAAGCGTTATCGAACCGAAACCCCTATCTGGCTTAAAGAGAAAATCCTCACCATCCGAACCGAAACCAAGAAATGCGCCCAGAAGATTCATTGGTAGCTTGAGAAGGAAGAAATTCAGATCGACACGCGCACAATCGGAAAAATCTTGAAAAAAGAGGGGCTCGTGCGGAAGTGTCGGGTAAAACGAATCAAATACAAATATCTCAAAGCTGAACTGAAATCCGGAGAAATGATCGAAATCGATGTAAAATATGTGCCTGGAATGGTTGCGGGACATCAATATTTTCAATATACAGCGGTGGATCGGGCCTCACGCTGGCGGCATCTTGAAATCTATGACGAACAGATAAACCTCCATAGTGTTTTGTTTCTTGAAACGGTGATTAGTCGAGCGCCCTTTACTATCCAAGCCATCAAAACAGACAATCACGCTACCTTTACTAATTATTACACCGGAACCAACAAAAGAAGCGACTTATTGGTAAAGTCGCTTCATGCGCTGGATGTGGCATGTCGGGAGCGCGGCATCAAACATTATCTGATTGACCCCGGAAAGCCGGCGCAGAACGGAACTGTGGAAAGGAGCCATCGCGAGGATCAAGAAAAACTTTATGATCAGATGACATTTCGTTCGGAAGAAGATTTGCGCTACCGTGTCAGATTATGGAATATGTACTACAATGACCCTGAACACTGCGGACTTAACGGAAAAAGTCCGAATGAATTTTTAAAAATTACTAATTAAAATTTCTCTATGCAGACGAGGCATATTTTTTAAAGTAAAGCTTAAAATAATTTATGGTTTGTGGATTATAATTTACCCGCCAGTGTCCCAATTGTTTTTGGAAAATGCGCGCCGCCTTTTTAATTCCCAAGATGGAGATTATTTTTTTTACATCCTCAAAGTCGCCGTAATTTAAAACCGCCTCTATAATCGCCTCATTGGAGAGGTGATCAAAATTTTGAGTGTACCATACCAGATATGGCCTTTTTTTTATAAATTCCTGGGGCGTCATACGGCCATAATAACACAAAAAAATCATAAAAACCAATCAACCGCGCGCCCAAAAAGCTAAGTTTCCCATGGGAAACTTAGCTTTTCGAGAACAACTATATGCGTATGGTGAACTAGAAAAATCCGCCGCATCCGGCAAAAAGCACGTCTTCACCGGAGGGTTGTTGCAGAAAAATGTTAGCTAACTCGTTTTGTTTTTCTCCAGAAATTTTTTGGCCGCCTCCACAAATAATTTAAAATACGGCTCACTCTCGCGGATAAAAACGGATATGCGTTTCCACTTGATGTCCAAATACTCATGCGCCAATACGTTGCGAAGTTTCACCCATTTTTCAAATTTTTCAATAAAATCATTTGACAACTTAAGCTCCCAAATCGCGTGTTGGAGAGAACTGCGGTAGGTATCTGGTATCATTTTTTTCTGGCTACCGAGAATAATTTTCGATATGTCAATTGAGGCGTTCATGATATTTTCAACCCAACGCTCAATTTCGTTACGTCTCCTTATTTCTTTCTCATATTCCTTTTGTTCGGTTTGGCAATAAATTTTATATAAGCGCAGCTGTTCTTCCAAAAAACCAATAGATTTATGCAAATCCTCGGCGTCGCGCGGCATTAATGATGCGGAGCGCTGAGAAATAGCAAAAAAATCACTTACAAAACTTCGATAATCTTCAGCTTCTTGGGTAATAACCCGGCGAAAACGCTGCCATAAATTCCAATCCTTAATAACCAGATGTAGTCCGGCGCTCGCTGTTTCCGCAATACTTGCCGGCGCGCGATTTAATACGACTAAGTCCACGTTGTCTGTTTTTAAAATATCAATGCAATCATTCCAAACTTTATCTTCTTCAGGATACTCCCGACCTTGCTCCTCCCATTCTACTTTTTCCACTTCGGGTTTAAAATACACCGCGATATCCCAGTCGGATCCCGAATGCGCGCGTTTATTCGCCTGTGAACCAAACAAAAACGCCATCACGATGTCATCGCGCTTTTTAAAATATTCTTTAAGTTTTTTTATGACTCCATCGCAATCTGACATAAATACAATATAGCACACCAAAAATGATTATTCAACTGCATATCAGACGGCCAAAAACCGAGTTTCCGTTCGGAAACTCGGTTTTTCTGAAAAATAACAGTATATGCGTATGGTGAACTAGAAAAATCCGCCGCAGCCGGCAAAAAGCACGTCTTCGCCTGATGATTGCTGCATCAAAATATCCGCCTCGGTTTGATTAAAAATATCGCATCCTTCTTGATTTTTTACATTATCAGCAACTTTGAATAAACGGCTATCGGCAGAGGATTTACCGGAAGAGAGCGGCGTGTCTATGGTCGGCGAATACAACTTCAATAGGCCGATTCCCAAAAAGGCGGCCAGCAATCCCAAATATCGTTTTTTATTTTCTGAAGTCATAAATAATTAAATCATTATTTTACACTCTTGAGTCCAATTTTTCGCTCCAAGGTCACGATTCGCGCCAGCGCATCTTCAAATTCATCGCGGTATATAAAATATTTACGGATTTCCGCCACATCATGTTCCAATGTATCCAGTCGCGCGTTGATATGTACGATTTCAGCATCAATGTGCATGATACGCTTATCAAGCAGATCCAAACGCTTATCAATGAGTTCAAACCACTTATCAATTTGTTCAAAACCCTTATCCACGCCGTCAAATCCTCTTTTCACCATCACGGCCAAATTATTAATTGTCATATGTTTTTTAGCCATAAATGCAATACATACAAAATAGTACCATATGGCGCCATCGCAGTAAAGCCCCCGCTATCCACATAATCACTCCGGCATTTCAATCGCTTATGAGAACACCAACGAAAATATAGAACTTATGCTTAAAGGATAATCTTATTTACTTTACCGCGTAGTTTTTCGCGGCAAATTCATACTGACCGATGAATATTTTTTTGATGGGAATAATAGAATTCAGTTCATAAAAAACAAGCATGGCCTCGCGGTATTCTTTTTCATCCAATAAAGACCTGCAGGCAAGCAAAGCTTAACTTAAATAAAGACCGCTGGACACGACTTATTCGGTAATCCGGCAAACTCCGATAATTCTGCCTTTTTGCTTGATGACAAATTTATTCCCCAAGAAAAGCGGTTTAACCAGTGTGACGGATACTGGCTGTAAAATATGGATCCTCTGGTAGCCGGAAATTGACTTGATTGATGCCGTTCCATTCGCCGATTCTAAAATTAAATTGCTTTTCGGCGCATCAATAAAAATACAAACAGGCCTCGCCATAGATGTTTTATTTTGCCCTGGAGTTACGGCTATTTTTCGGGTCGTTATAAAATCTTTAAGAACCGCCATATACAGGGTTGGACCTTTATACCAACCAAATGCGTTTGTCCGTTTTATCAGATTATTTCCCGAGGATGCCGAAATTGGTATTACTGAAATTTTTTTTGCAAACTCGCGATTTGCGATGACCCTGTTAAATGCTTCTTTTATTTCCCTGAACCGCGCCTCCGAATAACCGATGGTGTCCATCTTATTGACGGAGATTATTAATTTTTCTATACCTAAAAATTCGGCTATATCCAGATGCCTCAGCGTCTGCGATTTTATGCCTTCATCCGCCGCAATCATGAGAATCGCAAATTTGGCATCTCCCGCGCCCGTTAACATATTTTTTATAAGTTCTTTATGCCCGGGAACATCAATAAATTCAAGTGTCTTTCCCCCAAAATTCACCAGGGCGCGGGTGGTGTCAAGCGTCATTTCATGTTCTCTTTCGTATTGAAAACTGTCAAGCAAATGCGCCCACTCAAATTTTTTCCCTTTGCCTTTTAGGGCATTTCTTACGTCCCGCATTCTGTCGTCAGGAAGCGATTTTGTTTCAAATATCAGCCGGCCAATCAGGGTTGACTTGCCGTGATCTTTTTCGCCTAAAAGTACGATAGTAATCATAAATGTTTAACACTCGGTGTTGCACAATTACATATACCCCAACGCTCTTAAACGTTCCATAACCGCCCGCGCTTCTTTATCCTGTGCTCTTCCCATGCGCTCGGATAATCTTGTATTTCCCAATTCTTTTAATATGGCGGGTATTGTTTTTGCTTCGGATTTTATGGCCACCGTGCATTTTGTACATCCTAAACTCCTGAAGCGCTCGCCGTCTCGCGAAAAATAAAGCGGGTTTATTGGGACGTCGTTTTCATAAATATATTGCCAAACATCGATCTCCCGCCAGTGAAGTATGGGGTGGATGCGGTGATGGTCGGCTTCTTCGTCAACCGAGTGATGTCCCCATATTTCCAACGGCTGGTTCTTATAATCCCATTTCCATTTTTTATCTCTTGGCGAAAAAATTCTCTCTTTGGCGCGAATCCCATGCTCGTCTCTGCGAATTCCCATGATAAGGCCGTCAAATTTCTCTTTTTTTATTAGCTCTTTCAATGCTTCGGTTTTATTCGCGCCGCAGCAGGAAACCCCCGAAATTTTATCTTTTTTAATAATACTTTTTGCGGTCAAAACTTTCAGGCCCCATTTTTTCGCAAGTTCGTCGCGGAACGCGTAGGTCTCCGGAAAATCAATGCCATTGTCAATATGAATCACAGGGAAAGGAACGCGATTAAAAAACGCCTCGCGACAGAGTGCGAGCATAACTGTGGAATCTTTCCCTCCCGACCAAAGCACAGCCAAATTGTTTAATTTATCCTTCGCCTCGCGGAGGATCAAAACGGACTTTTCAATCAGATTATCCAGCATATCGCATATTTTATGGCGTTTTAGAGATTTACGCAACTGACGCACTGGAACAGAAACATGATTTAAGTTATCATGACGGCAATGACCGAAGAATTTTTGCAAAAAGTCAAAGAACTTATTAAATCGATTTTGGCCGCCAAGCCGGATTTTTACCGGAAGAAATTATCGTCTGCGGGGATTGACGAGGCGCAGCTTGAAACACTTAACGAATCTGATTGGAACTTGATTCCCATACTTACCAAACAGGAATTGGCTAATGCCCCCTACGCCTCCAGATGTTATGGAGAAAAACCCGGCCTCAATAAACTGATTTTTTCCGAAGAAGCGGATCAATACTTTTTAATCCACCGGACGCTGGAGGAAATTCGGCAAGAGCGATTGCCGTATGACGGGACCCGGCCCATGGCAATTTTTTCCAACGTGTATGAGGCGATTGAACGATGCCTTTATTTTTATGAACAAAATGTCCTTCCTTTAATCGGCGAATTTCATAACCCGGCGGTAATTTACGCCACGGCCCGCCAATATAAAGTTGACACGATTTTTATGGACCGCGCCGCGATCCGCGCGTTTCGCGAAAAACTGTTAGAAATCCTGCCCGCCTTAAAAAGCGTTACCGTGATTGATGATACGTTCTCCGCAGAGGACTTTGAATGGCCCGCGGACACGAAGCTTAGCTTCGTGTTAAGTATTCCGGAAATTGGAGGCGTTGCGTATGCGTGTCCGGAGTCCATCGCTAAAAAAGATCTTGTATTTCATCCGGCGGATAATGTGTATATTGAGCCCTCGGCGCTTTCCATAATCACCACCCCGCGTCTTAAGGCCTGCCCCATGCTTCGCTACCGCAGCCATCTTTATTTTGAAAAAACTCCTCCGCGCTGCGCATGTCAAAAAATATCATTCAAAATTTAATCCGCTTAACTTATACGGCGAGAACAACCTATGTTTCTCTCGAACGGGGTAAAACGAAAAAAAGAATGGTGGGAAACCGCCTTCAATAAGGATTATTTAACTGCTGATTCATATTTTGTAAGTAGGGCACGAACAAAACGCGAAATTTCTTTTTTGCTTAGACAGACGGAAAAAATTGGCCTCGCAAGAAATGCGAAGATTTTGGATTTGGCTTGCGGATACGGCGCGCACGCCATCGCTCTTGCCAAACACGGATTCCGTGTAACCGGAATTGACACCTCCGGATATTTTCTGAAAATTGCGCGGAAATCGTCCAAAAAGGAAAAACAAAAAGCGCAATTCAACCAAAAAGACATGCGCAATCTGTCATACCAAGAACGCTTTGACCTTATTATCAGCATGTATACTTCCTTCGGATATTTCTCGAATGAGCGCGATCATCAAAAAGTATTACGCGAGGTTTCCAGAGCGTTGAAACCCGGCGGCGCATTCATCCTTGATGTGAATAATATTGCGCGTGTGTTTATACAAACAGTCGGGCGCGGGATGCATGACACGAAAGATAATGACGGCGTATTCGTTGAAAAACAATTGGATCCGGCGACAATGCGCTGGTTTCTTGATTACTCGTGGAAAGAGCGCGGGGCGCAGAAGCGGAGCAAACTTAGCATACGCATATTTTCCCTGCCTGAATTGCGGCATCTTATGGAAGAAAACGGATTAAAAATCAAAAAGGTGTGGGGATATTATGACGGATCGCCATATCAATTCGATTCCCGCCGTTTAATTATTCTGGCGCGGAAAATATAGAGACCAGACTGTCCCAAAACTGTCCGTCAACACCGGGTGTTAAACGAAAAAATACCCGGTGTTTAGAGTTTTCAGACAGGCTATCGCTATCTTCTGGCAGGGATTATAAAACACCCCTAGGGGTGCTTAAAAATTTTCTGCGCGTTCTCATACGCTATAAGCTGCGCGGCTTTGGCGTCAAGCGCGCCCAAAATACGCCGCACGCGCCGAATGAGCCCGAAATAAATTTTAACGTCCCATCCGGGATGGCCAAACCTGGCATCGGTCCCCACTAGAAATCTCTCGGGAATTTCTGTAAACAACTGCGACCAATCCTCATACAGCTTCCCGCGCGAATTCACCGCCTTCTTTAAATTCTTCCGAGCCGAGTGGGCTTTTTGGTATTCCCAATCATAGCGTTCCCCGTCGGCATTGATTGCGACGACCGGATTCTTACATTTGCGCTCTTGACTTCCGCCCATTTCATTTTCCATCACTACATCCATCATCATGCCCGGATACTTTTTCAGAAGTTCCCGCGCCTTACGGGCAGTGGTCATACCAGTATGCGCCAAAATAATTTTTAAATCCGGGTTGTGGCGGTACATGAGTTCCAGACCGCCGAATATTTCCTTTTCATATGATCTTCCATCCTCGTCCACGGGTTCCGCATGCAAGGTTAGCCACATTTTTTGGGAAACAACAAGACGCACCATCTCAAGAAACGGCTCAAAAGAAGGAGGATACATAATTATATTTTGTCCGGGCCGCTTTTTAAAGTGATATAATCCAATTTCTCCCACCCCCGCATATTTACCGCAGGACATATCATCCGCAAGTCGTTTAAGAATTGCGTCCAGTCCGCGCCCCGTATACCCCTCATGATACGCTCGATGCATCCAATAAGTGAGGTAATTCGACCCGCAAAATTGGGCGACTATTCCGCGGCTTGCTTCCGCCAGCTCATTACGGAGGCGCACTCCCTCCTCATGCGTGCTCCAGCGTCCGTCATTTGGGGTCGGCATCACCACGGCAAACTCTATGCCGGAACGCCTTATCACCCCAAGAATTTCATCAATTCCGGGAGGAGAATGCTCGGGTCCTCGCCGCATCACATGTATATGTACATCGGCCATAGGTCCGGCGTAAATACTTTTAACTCCGACTTGCATTTTTTTATCCCCCGCCTTATTCTTAAAAGAGCTTCTTTTACACTAAAAAAATGGACGAAAAAGTCAAGGGAGAAGATTATGGATCGCAACTATCGCACAGTCCTTTATCTTATAGTTATTTTTTTATGGCTGTGGCTGCTTTTTTTGCAGTATTCAACGGCGGTACCTGCGGAAAAAAGGAAACTTCGCATCTACACAGGAAACGTAGAAGTTGCTGTTCCGCTCTTTGAGGCGTTTGAAAAGGCGTATCCCGACATCCAAATTGTTTATGACAGTCGTGCCAAGGGAAACGAAATGAGAAACATAATACGGTTTGAATTAACGCACCAAAAGCAGACTTTTGATATTCTGTTCCATAATCTCAACACGGATTTGAGAAATTTGATCACCGAATTCAAGGGAAACGGCTTGATCCCCTTTCAGCCCAAAAACGCCGCCGGGCATGCACTGGACGATCCGAAAAAATATTGGACTGCGATATTCAGCACAAGGTACGTTCTGGGCTACAATACCAAGCTAATAAAAGAGCCACCGCCAAATTTTGACGATTTAATAATGGGAAAATATGAGTTTATGCTCGATCCACAAGATTTTGGATGGTTTGAGGGGCTCACCCAATGCCTTGGTGAAGACGAAGCTAAATATTTTCTCCAAAAATTGGCTTCCCAAAAACCGCTCATGCGCAAAGGGCACACCCTGAAAGCCATGCTGGTCATAGCCGGAGAGGCGCCGACCGCAACTATGCTTGACACAACCGTGCTTGGTTTTCAAAAAAAAGGCGCACCTCTTGCCTGGAACCCTGATCTTCAGCCCCTTATTGCCCGAACAGCGGTTATGGCGCTGGCCAAAGGACCCAACGAGAAAGATGCTAAGCAATTCATTGAATTTACCCTTTCCACCTGGGGACAGGCGGTTATTGAAGCAACTGGCGCCATGCCCGTGCGTCTTTCGGAACAAAAGAAAAAGCAGTGGCAAAATACCTGCTTTCTTAAGCCCATGGATGTTTCGGCGGAAAAATGGAAAGCGCTCTATGATACATACCGGAGGATCTTTTCTATAAAATAATGTCCGAATAATCCCAAATAATCCCAAGGATCCCCCCGGCTTCATACCAAAAATCTCCCGCCAAGCGGGAGATTTTATAATCCCTGCCAGAGGACCATGGGCTTGCCCAGGGTTGAATGGCAGCCCGAAGCGAAGCGGAGGGGATTATATAGACCCAGTAATTTTGCAAAGCATATACGCATTTTGCAAAATTACTGGAAGGTACGGAGTACCGCGGGCTTATCCGTGGGTCTCTATTTATATTTATATTTCTCATAGAGCACAATGAGACTCGGACGGGTCCGCAAGAAAATTTCCGCGCGCGCTTTTTTTAGATCATTCTCGCGACGAACCGGAACATATTTAAACCCAAACGCGCGCGCCAAATATTTAAAATCCGGGTTGGTAAAATCCGTTCCGACATGCGCCTTGAAACTTCTCATTTGCATGGTTTTGATAAGGCCGTAGGAACTGTCCGCCACCATAATAATTTTTACGGGAAGTTTTAGGCGGCGAATGGTTTCCAGCTCCGCCGCGCTTTGCAAAAATCCGCCGTCTCCGCACACCACCACCACGCGGGCCTTGGGCTTAGCAAGCGATGCGCCCAGAGCTCCGGGTATGGCAAAACCGATTGAAGAAAATCCGATAGAAGGAACCACGATCGGTCCCGGAGCTTCATAGCAAAAAAGCACCAGGGCTTTATGAATACCGGTATCGGGAAGCAATATATCTTTAGCCGAGAGCGCGCTTCCTAAAAATTCTTCCCCCAAAAAACGATAAAGAAGTTTTCCGCCGAAATACTCATACGTTTCCTTTCTCACGCGCTCCCGCCATTGGGCGGCATTGCCTAAAGAAACGGGCGGGATGTTAAGCTGCAACGAGCGTCGCGCGATATCGGAAAAAAAATGTTTAAGGTCAACCGTATATATTTCCTGGGGAGAAAACCAGGATAATTTTGTATGGGGATGGTGTGAAATATCCAAATGCCGTATTTTCCTATTTTTTATCCAGGTATACGGAAATGGTTTCTCGGCGGTATCAAAACCCACCGTAACCGCCAGATCTGTGCCGGACAGAAAATCGTTCCACCCGGCCATTACTCCAAAATTCAACTGATGATTTAGCGGAAGCGCGCCTTTGGCGTTTCGCGTAGAAAAATAACGCATGGGGAATTGATCCACAAAACTTATGAATTCTTTGGTTGAAGAATACTCCAATACTCCGGGACCCAAAATCGCAACCGGATTTTTACTACGTTTAAAATAATGAATAAAACGGCTCGCGGCTTTTACGGACTCATCCCTGATTTTCAGATATTTGGGAGCAACATGCGCATACGCGGCCTCATCATTGAAAACATCCTGCGGAATCACCAAACAACGCGGACCGTGGGGATGAGTTTGCATATCAGACCAAGCGCGGGCAACCGCATCCGGAATATCTTGGGCGCGCCCAATAAGCTCGGCACCCTTGGAAACCGAGGCAAACATTTTTTCAAGCTCAACGCACATTTGCGTGCGGCGCGCCAAATATTTACGACCAACTTGATCCGTGATAACGAGCAGGGGTGATGCATCCAGAAATGAACTGGCAATGCCGCTCACCGCGTTCGTTCCTCCGGGACCGCGCGAAACATATAGTACCCCCGGCTGTCCGGAGAGACGCCCGTAAACATCCGCGGCAAATCCGGCGCCGCGTTCATCGCGCATGGTTATGAATTTAATCTTGCTTTTGGAGAGCGCCCGAAAAAACGGGGTGGCGTCTCCGGGAAGCCCGAATATATGAGAAACGCCATAACGCTCCAAAATTTTTACCAGAAGTTCTGCTCCTTTCATCCCGTTAGAAGCCAACCGCGATCAATTGATGCGGTTGGCTGTGTTTACGACTTGTATTTAATTGGTGGTTCATAAAGATTTTCATATATTGATGCGCGATCGCGGCTTCTAACGGGATTCATAGAATGAAATATGTTAAACACTCGGTGTTTAACATATTATCCAAAGGCTTTGCGGTATAACTCGTGAAAACCTTTGAATTGGCGGATTCCTTTAATGAGTATTTTTAGTTCTTCTTCGGAAACATCGGCCGCAACTTCATCTATGGTTTTACAAAAATCTCCGTAAAAGCTAAAAGTATTTTTTGACAGCTCTACATCATGCAAACGCCATACGCTTTTATTATGTAAAAGATAATACAGCGAAATATAACTTCTGGTCACGAAAAGCCCGAAAAGAGGGTTGATGATATTGTGGTCGCGCAGGGCGACTTGCTGACGAATAAGAAAATGCCTGTTGGCATAATTCAACCCCCGCAACAAAAAATCAAGCATGCTGGAACGCTGAGAAACTACGGCCCGGCCGTTAAGAACCGGACGCCTCCATTTGGTATCAACAATGGTGGCCAGATCCGCCCAATATCCCAGATCAAGCGCCACATAGGGCTGAGTGCCGCTGCGCATTTCATACTTATGCCCCAATTCATAAAGCGTTTTCCAGGTAATTCTTAAATGAGCCAGAGAGGCTGATTCAAAAAATTTTTTTATATCAATGAAATAATAGCGATCCGCCATGACAATGAACGGCCTCAACTTTTCACTGGCGCGGTATTTCATGACATAGAAATAAAATTGATGAGTTGCCGGTTTCTCGTCAAATTGGGAACATTCATAAAAAATAGGGCCATATCGTTCGGAAATTATCGCGTTTTCCCCCAATTGCTCTTCGGTCCAGGCCAGCGCTTTTTGTAAAAGAGGCGAAAGCGCCGGACCGGATTCACGCGTTACCAGAGGAATGACTTCGGGAGGCAAGAATGTTTCGGCAAGCGCGCCGGAAAGAATTTGCGCCCGCTGTTTTATTTCCTCCTCCAACCGCTGCGTATTTTTAATAATAAGGCCAACCAACTGAAGCATATCGGAAAAGGAAAAACTCTCGCTTATAAAATGGAATATAGCATTTTCCGGAAACGGCTCGGCGTTTTTGGCCGCAATTAGCGCCTCGCGATGAGCCCGGGCACACTCTCCCAGCGCGGCCAAGGTCTTTTGATAACTCCGGATAAGATCTTGAGCGTTGGGCATGATTGGATTATAGAGAAATAAGCGCCGCGACCTCTCACAATCAATAAATCGTTCCAAAAACCGAATGGGGTGGAGCGTTTCCACAAATGGATACCGAAAACAAAACCACCAATACTGTTTTCGGTACTCGCGCTCCAAATCATTGGCCAGCTTACGCAAGTCCTCCAGCGCCCAACGGGTATTATCTAAATCCAGTCCCTCGGCGGCAAAAAGAGGATCGGTTAGGGTCAGGTTATAAAATTTTTGCAGGGGTTCCGGTATCACACGGTTCATCATACTAAATACATCCCCACCGCACAAGAAAAAGTTGATTGACAACGACGAACATTAATCCATCATAGAAGATATGCCAATACTTTCATGGAAAAATACAAAGAATCCGCATACGTTCCGTTGCTTGGCTACGGGGATTTTTGTCGTGTGGGCCGGGGCGCTGGTTGCCATCACTTTTATCTATCCGCAACCGGTTGTAATCACGGATGAAAATCTTGAAAAATTCAGGGAAATCACCCAAAACCTCTCGGATAGCGAAATTGAAGAAATCGCGCGCGGCGGAGAATACCGCCATAAGGATTATACGACATCGTAAATTCTATTAGAATGGACGATTCGCCCCGACAGGGTGAGCCGATTAATGGGAATGTAATACTCTTGTCAGTTTATTGCCATCTCCACCGCTTACATGGTCGATGGCGATCTAATGGGGTGAAAAATTATGTCAGATGAAAAATTTTTTGCCGCGGAACATCTAAAATGATACGTTTATGTAATTCTTCTTCAAAAGCGGTTTGCATTTTGTCGACGATATTACGATTGGCCGCCGCTATATTTTTCTTCTCAAAAGGATCATTTATTAAATCATAGAGTTCAAAATCGCTTTCACCCTGATCTTTATATTTAGGATAGATTAATTTAAATTTTGCGTCCTGTACGGCATAACCCAGACTATCAACTTCGGCAATCGCTAGCAGATTATTCGTCCCCCCTTTTTTTAGAAGGGACACTCCATGAATCGACAATTTATCATTGAACCCGAGAATGTCCAAGATTGTAGGAAATATGTCTATACTGCGCACCGGATGACTGGCTTCTGCTCCCCCCGGAATTTCGGGACCGCTAATAATAAGCGGTACACGCAATAATTCATTGTAGAACTGGCGATGGCTTAGCATGCCGTGGTCAAGAAATTCTTCTCCGTGGTCTGCGGTAAAAATAATAATCGTATGGTCTAATATTTTTAGTTGCACCAAGCTCTCAAGAAGTTTTCCAACAAACGCGTCAACGTATGCAATAGCGCCGTCATAAAGATCTTTAAGGTGTTCAATCAGGGCCGGATTATTTTTTTCGCCAATAATTTTTAAAAGAGATAGATATTCGTTCAATTCGTGCCGGTAAAGTTCCGAGAAATTGTCGACGTGTATTTCTTTTTCCCGAAACACAAATTTCTCTCCGCCGCCAGTAAAAATTTTCTGATATTCCGGCTGGATCGACCATGGACTGTGGACAGCATAGGTATGAAAAAACAGGAAAAAATTCGCACATTTATTTTCAGAAAGCCAATAAAATATATCCTGTTCCGGTATAAGTGCCATTTTCTTGCCAAATCCCCTGTTTATGGAATAATAATCAAATCCTTTTGCAAAACCCAGCTTGTCGTATAAATTACCTCCGTCGGTAAATGCCGCGGTGCGATAGCCGGCTCCCTTTAATATTTCTGCGAGAGTTGGTATTTTGGGGTCAACGGCATAAGCCCGACCGCGTGATTTTTCCCCGCCGATATTAGAAATCACGCCGTGGTAGAAGGGATAGCGCGATGTCATTATCGACATAAACGAGGGGGCGGTTATAGGGGCCTGACTAAAGCAGCGGTCAAACCGCATTCCCTCATGGGCCAATGCATTAATATGCGGAGACGTGGGGCGCGCATATCCGTAACAACCCAAATGGTCTATGCGAAGCGTATCAACCCCTATTAAAATGACATTGTATTTTTTTTCCATAGGTACGACGAATAGTTTAAATATATCGAAACACTTTTTTTGAAAAAAATCAAATGCTTCTTAATTTACTAGCAAAATCAATTATTTCGTCTCCGCCGTATAAAAGATTTGACATAACGGAACCGCAATTGAATTTTTTTTGGAATACATTCCTGCACTTAGATAAGTGGACTTTTTCCCGTTTTGAACATTTCGAACCAAAAATAATGGAAAAAATTCAGAAACAAAAATTACGAGACATATTGCGGCACGCACAAAAAAACACCGATTACTGGAAAGATCTTATTCCTCGTAATTTCATCAGTGACCCCGTGGAAACGCTGAAAACCCTCCCCGTTCTTACACGCGAAATGCTTAAAAAAAACAGCCCTAGCGTTTTCGTAGCTAAATCTATCGCGGTTTGGCGACAAGAGCTTATACGCACCTCCGGCACTACCACAAATTCTCCGGTGATTTTTTATGGAGACAAAATTAATTTTCTCAGGATGGAAAGCGTAATACAACATATATTGAAATTAGATTTTGGAGATCGCCTTTTGAGATTTAATTTGCCATTTCCGCTTTTTAACCCATCCAGCAAATATTTTGGAATAAATTTCGCGCTTTATGGCAACAAAAATGCGGCAAAAAAAATTTTAAGCAAACTTCTTGAGTTAAATATAACTCATTTGCTGGGTCCGACTTCAAATATTTTACGCCTCGCTGCAATCTTTCGCACACAAAGCATATCATATCCATTGAAAACCATTGGGGTGGTTGGAGAACATTTATTAAAAAAGGACCGAATTTTCATGCAAAATATATTTCGATGTCCGATCTATAATATATATGCTTCAAAAGAGGCAAGCGGACCGTTGGCTTATGAATGTGATGAATCGAACGGATGGCACATGAATATGGCAAATTTTTACTGGGAAATTCTCGATGATGATAATAATGAAGTGGAGACGGGCAAAGATGGCAATATCATTTTAACAATGCTGGAAAGCGAACTTATGCCATTTATTCGATATAAAATCGGGGATCGTGGACGGATATTATCAGATTCATGTCCCTGCGGAAGAAAAAATCCGCGGTTGCTATTTACCGGCAGAGACGTCCAATTTATTACATTGCGTAGCGGGCATCTCCTGCCGCTTCTTTCTCTTGTGCAATTAATCAGAAGTTCAGGTCCTTTGATTGATCAATTTCAATTTAAACAGCAAAAAATAGGCGAAATCAGGGTGATGCTGGTGCCGCTACAACCAATTTCAAATGAGGCCCTGGAGAAAATTTTATCTACTGCGTACGCGCGTTATAATAAAGAATTAGATGTGCATATAGATGTCGTAAATAAAATTCCGGGGAAAAGTGTGCTATTTGTTAAAAATATAACATAAAAAATATGCAAAATGTATTTCCCGAAAAAGGAATGGCCGAAAACGAAATCCAACAAAAATTTTCTATACTCCTTACTAGCCTGCGGCTTCACGGCGATCGCGCGTTTCGCATATACAGCACCGTTCCGCACCCGGCATCCCTCCGAGCGATTTATGCTTTATCTAAATTCAATAGAAATAATATTGGAACCCACACCCGGGTTGCCCCCGAGAATCTAAAACCGCTTGCGTCAATGGAAAGAGAGGTTATTTTAATGCTCGGAAATCTCATGGGAGCGCAGAATAGCGACATTGATGGCTATATTACGCAAGGCGGGACCGAGGGTAATATCACCGGGCTTTGGATAGGAAGAAATATGCTGCGCGGGGACGGAATACCGCTTGACCGGATTTGCCTGTTGAAAACATCATTGACCCATTATTCAATTGATAAGGCCGCTGATATTTTGAATATATCAAAAGTGATTGATATCCCGCTCAATAGCAAATTCGGTATGGATGGCGGAGGGTTAAAGAAAAAAATCGAAACGCTCTCTAAAGAAGGGTTTAGGGGTTTTATTATTGCTCTTACTCTTGGGTATAACATTACCGGGACAATAGATCCTGTTGATGAAATAGACACGGTAGTGAAGAATGCAGAAATTGAATTTGGCATCAAAACACATGTTCATTTGGACGCAGCCATCGGCGGACTTGTCTATCCATTCGTTTCCGAAAAGCCATTTGATTTTAGATATCCTTCCATACAATCCATATCTTTAGACATGCATAAAACCGGGTTTGTTCCTCACACCGCGGGTATATTTTTATGCAAAAAAGATTTGCAGAACTGGATCGAGCGACCCGCGCCATACCTACCCTACAAAAAAGACGATACTTTAAGCGGCTCAAGGCCGGGAACCGCCGCCGCCGCATGCTGGAGCGTTATAACGGCTTTGGGTAAGGAAGGATTCAGAAAACTCATAACCTACGAATTGGAGTTAAAGGAATATTTTATTGAACTGTTGCAAAAACATTATATGAAATTTAAGGCGTTTGTAATTACGGATAAAGATATAAATATCGTTGCCATACATTTTGCCGGTTTTGAAAATAATCGGCTTCCCGCCGAAGTTGAAAAAAAATACGGCCTTACGCCAACATTTATTAAAGATCATACCGGCGCCGAAAAGATATTCTACACCATAGTTTTCATGCCTCACCTTACCAAAAATGTTTTGGAGGAATTTGTGGAATGTTTGACATAATGACGTTTTGCGCATACTATATATGCAGTTCTTTATGGGGGGGTGAGATGTCGAAAGAAGCAGTACATGTCCATAATCCGGAAAAAGTTTTTGTGGAGATGGGAAGATTTTACGTCGGACTTAATCGCTGTCAAGAGAAAATATGCGGAAAATATTTGTCCTGCGTCATTCAAATAATCAGTCCCCTGCCCAGGGGGACGAACACAGTTGAATTTTCCGAACTTCCTCCGGAAATTGGCCGACCCGTTATAGACATAATCAGTTTTATCGCATAAAAACGGCCGCAGATTGATCACTCTGCGGTTTTTTTAATAGATGTAAATAGGGACTGTTGCCGAATGTCATCCTGAACGAAGTTAAGGATCTCCTCACTATAGAAAACTCCATGTTAGGAGAAAACCGCCATCAGACTATCTAAAAACTCGGTTTTGAGCCTGTGGGGCCCCTCTGAAACAGTGTGCCTAGATGCCGCTGTGGGGTAAAAACCGAGTTTTGGAACAGTCTGTACCCACATATATTGACTAATTGGCTAGATTGGTATATAATCTCAATAGGACCTGAACAAAAACAAAAGGGAGGATTTATGAAAAGTTTAATTATGGCGGTTTCTTTGTTGGTTTTCGTGATGACTGGCGCGTTGGCGAATGATGGGGCGTCCGACTTCCCCGAGTTAAAAGAAGGTGATAACTGGAAGTTTAGGGCGGAATCTAAAGATTCCATTTCAAGTTCCAGTGACAGGTTGGTAGATGGCCTGTATAAGGTCGTATACCGTCAGGGGCAATGTGAAGCTTATGAGGGTGAGATTGCGTTTGGCGGAAATGCTGCCGCGGAACTCTGCCGTATGATTTTGCCGGACGAACGGAAATACCTCAAGTTCCCGCTGGCGGTTGACAATAAGTGGGTCGGAACCCATACCCAAAACACTGGTCGCAGATCGTCAACTCGATCAATGGAATATACCGTTACCGGGTTTAACGAAGGCGCATTTCAAATTCAAGGAGACAGCGTCATCATGGGCGGAGGAGGCAGCATCACCCAGAAACGGATCATCTCATATGATCCCAAAAAGAAGGCGATTACAAATTACTTTTATGACAGCTCTGTTGACCAAAGGGGAGTTAAGCTGAAAATTGAGCTGGTAGAATTTATACCAGCGGAATAATCTGAAAGAAGATTTTATCAGAAACAGAGGCATAAAAGTTTCAATAAAATAGGTGGCTGGTTTAAACCAGCCATTTTTTATAATTCAAGTAGAAGTTTATTAAATTGGATTACAATTACATCTTACAATCTATCCGCCACATTGAAAGGATTTTCTCTCTCCTTCGCATGCCCATTGACAAAGTTTTTTGAAAAAGTTAATCTAATAATAGATTAGGGGGAGGTAGCTATGAGCTATGAAATTGACGAAGAATTTTTAGACGTTCTTTCATATATTGTTACCACAGAAATTCGCGATAAATTTGATGTCGCTAATGAGTTACCAGGAAGACAAAGAGCGTTTGCCAATTTATATAATGGCATCACAAAACGAATATTCGATTATTGCGAAAAAAAAATAATCCACAAGCTTGACTGTATTTGCCCAAAATGCATGGATAACGAGGTGGAAGAAATTCTCACAGACAGATTTAATACATAAATACAAACACGCTTGACTGTCTGTGAATCTAAAAAACCAGCTGTATAGGTTGGTTTTTCTAATTAATTTATTTTTCAGAATTTAAGGGTATAAAAAATTGCGGTTTTCGTCCCTTTTTCGGGATTTCGCCTACATAATCAATTTCAATATTCATCTTCTCTCCGCCGAAAAGTTTTGTTAATGCAAAACGAAATCTCGCTTCCGCAATCAAATCCAAAGTCTGCGTTCTTGGAATTATAAGTAAACGAAGACTTTCTCGATTTTCTTGGATTAATTGAAATTGTTTAGAACTCTTAATGACACCCGAATTGGCGAGTAGAATATGAAAATGTATAGATCGAATTTTTTTGCCGCTCGGCAAGATTAATTCACCGCCCCTTCTTCCAAGAAATCTAAACATTGGCAAAGTTCTCTTACACATACATATACCTGAAACGTAATTTCCAATATCGTCTATCGCGCACCGTAAGATAGGTGAAACGCTATATATTAATGAAGTTAACACCACCTCCCCCTCTTCATCGATGCCCCTTACTTTTCTGCTTTCTGGATCAATAAATTCAACAATAACCTGTTCAGCATTTAAATGAAATAATCCTTTTTGTTGATCACATTCAAAGCCTATCGAACCTACCCCACTACTGCTGTATCCATTTTTAATCGGTGCACAAAAAACTTTCTGTATAAATAATTTACTTTCATCAGAAATCTGTTCGCTACTAAGTATGGTTAAGAAAATGGGCAACGAAACCCCATCTTCATCAACAACCTGCGCCAATTTCAAGACTAATGACGCAGAACCTATTAAAATTGTCGGCGCGCTTTGGCGGATTGCGTCATAAATTTTTTCACGTACATCTTTTTCTTCAATTTCTGTGGGGGTCAATTCCTTAAAGCCTTCATAGGCAAAATCTTTTGGAAATGTAAATCTCTGACCAGGAAACCCAAGTATTACAATAAATTTTCTTAGGAGCAGAGACTTAAGAAAGTTACCATCTAAAAATACCGAATATCTGAATTGATATGCCAATGTTCCATATATTCGTTCACGTTCATCATACAATAATTTGATTGGAGTTCCCGTCGTGCCGCTCGAATTTCGTGAAAAAATATAATCTTTATTTAAATCAGTTATAACATGTGCGCCCTCACCGAACTGAAGCATATCAGAACGCCTTAGAATAGATAAATTTCTAAGATCATCTAAACTTTCGACGGTATCGGGGTTAAAATTATTTTTTTTGAAATAGTTATTCCAAAATTTTGAATTCCTTGCAAGGTAAGATGTTAGTTTTTTTAAACGCTGCAGTTGAATTCTGTGCCGTATTTCTTCTGACCAATATTGAGAATCTTGTAAGATAGCTGAATATTCTAAAAATGGTTCGATAAAATTTTTATTACCGCGTAAATTACCGAATCGCAAATCTTTGGGGAAAAAATTTCCCGGACTGACAAGCCATTCAATTTTCTCTTGTTCAGTCATGTTTTAGGCCGTTTTAAGCGGTATAAAAAACGTATTTTGCCGCTTGGTTCTCTGAATACATTTTCTACATTGGCGATTTATACCGTAATTTTACTTTCAAATATGGACGAAAGGGCCAATTCAATTGCGGTTTTTTCGCTTTCTGAAAGAGGTGTGGATACCGGAACTATTTTACCTATCTAAGAATTTCCAAGCGCGGCAGGAACCAGTTTATAAATTCTTTGTTTCCGGCAAGATCCAAATGATTCAACCCGGAAGGAAAATCTTCCACAAGGGATACGATAGTATCTATTTTAATTTGCTTATTCATGGCATTTTATTATTATATTGGAATGGACTTATTTTTACAAATAATGCGCCTATTACCGGTGGGAATACTGGATTTTATAGCAGATTCAGCCAAAAGAACCATTGGATCAAAACTTGCTCATACAGAAAAAAATAGAAGATTTTGGAATCGTGTTGCCGAGCCGCGAGTTCTGGCGCGTATGGCGAGTCCGGCGGTTCCATCCGCTTCAGACCTGGCCATCTACCATAAATACGTGGAAAAAAATGGGAAAGAGTCTGTCCTTGTTTTAGGATCAACTCCTAAAATAAGGGAATTGCTTCAAAACGCGGGCATAAACAATTATGTGGTAGCCGATTTTTCATATAATATGATTGAGAATAATCTCCGGCTTGCCAAGATTAATGCGATAAAGGAGGTTTGGATAAAAACCGATTGGCGCACTCTGCCGAAGTTAATACAGCCGGTCAATTGCGTAATGGGAGATTTAATCTTTGGACAAATTTTACCAGACGATCAGCCGGATTTTTTGACAGCGATATATTCTATTTTATTGCCTAATGGGCTATTTATCACAAGAAACCATATTGTTAATCAGGCAATTATAGATACGGATCCCCAGATCATTATTCGCGAATGTTTAGAAAAAATAACCAAAGACGATGCGCCCCGAATAATAACCCAGCTTTCTTATCGGCTCCGCTCAAGGATGCGCAATGATATTCGTAAAATTACCTCACCGGGCGATCTTGCGCAAGTTTTATTGGATTATAAACCCAGAGATGAATTTGAACGTGAACTTCTAAGGCGGCTGTTGGCGGAAATTTTACGAAAATCACGAGACGGCTTGGAATATCCGAGCCAGACCAAAAACGAATTAGAATCTAAATTTAGGCCCCTATTCGAAATTAAGGATCTGGGTTTCGCGAATGATTATGAGGATTCTGAATATTTTCCTATTTATTTTTTGGTTAAAAAGTAGCATTTTTAAAACTTTATATTAACCTGGACGCTAAAGATTGCGCCAGTTCAAGATCCTCTGGGAAGTCAATCTCAATCGCGTGATGCGACCCAATAAAATACGGGAAAAAATTATATCCGCCCGCTATTGATTTTTCCAGGGAATATTCGAAATATTTTTTGCGGTACAAATTTTGGTGCGTTAGTAAAAATTGGGATACTGCGTCCCACTCTTTCAACGCGAAGAAATTGATGCCAATAGCTTCACCAATAGCCCGGTTCGGATCGCATGTTTTATTCAAGTTCGCGGCAGATCCATCTGACGCCAGTATGCATTTTATTTCCTCCGAGCCGCAGATCTTTTTTTGTACCGCCAATTTGCTGATATTCGGATCCCGAATCAGTCCGGCAACTACTCGCGGGTGAAAAATAACGTCGCCATTTAACTGGAGTATGGCATCGGTGTTTTGCGTGACGCGGGCCGCAAGCGCCAGAGAATACAACGTGTTGGTCTCGGCAAATCGCGGGTTGCGGATAAACGTAAAATGCAGACGGGGAAATTCTGAAACGGCGTATCTTGCTACCTCGTCTGCCATAAAACCGGTCACGACGGTGATATTTTTAATTCCGTTTTGCTCCAGTGCCGCAAGCTGGCGGCGCAAAATCGGGAGGCCTTGAACGCGAACAAGGCATTTAGGGAGATTGGCTGTGAATGGCATAAGCCGCCTCCCACGTCCGGCCGCAAGAATGATTGATTGTATGTTCATCCCGTTACATCAGATAAATTATTTTTCTTCGCGGCATCGGAAAATTTCCGCGACGCAATTCTTCTTCGAACAACGCAAACATTTCCTCCGCAATCCGCGGCTTCTCAAACAGTATATTTTCTTTTTCGTTCGGGTCGCTTTCGAAGTCGTAGAGCTCATCGGTCCGTATTTTATAACTTTTATACCTCGGATAAATATATTTGTATTTTTTGTTTTGAACGGAATACCCCCGCATTTCAGTTTCCGCGACCGCGAGCAGATTAAGATTTCTCTCAAGGGCGGGAATCAACGATACTCCTTGAACCGGAGGGATCCGTCTGATACGCAATAATTCCAGAATTGTCGGGAAAATATCAATACTGCGCACGATTTGATCAACGGCGGCAGATTTTTTGAGGTTCGGCGCCTTGATGATGAGCGGCACGCGGAGCAGTTCGTTGTAAAGCTGCTGGTGGCTTAACATGCCGTGCTCCAAAAATTCTTCTCCGTGGTCGGAGGTAAAAACAATAACGGTGCGTTCCAAAAGCTTCAACGCGTTTACGGTTTCAAGAAGCTCGGCAACGCACTCGTCCACATACCGTATTGCTCCATCATAGAGCGCCTGGAGGCATGCAACGTCTTTCGGCTTCTCCGGGTTCACGAACGAATGGAGCATATGATATATATCGCCCCGGGACTGTTTTGATAATGTTTTTACCGTCGCGCGATCCGCCTTTGTTTTATTCCGGAACAGGGGAGCGATTAAACGTTCCTCCGCCTCCGGAGCGAAAAACTGCCGATAGCGCTTCGGCGGCTCCCACGGGTTATGCGCCGCATACGTATGGAGAAAGAGAAAAAAATTTTCACGAGCGTGCTGGCCGAGCCACGGACGCAGTTCATCAGACAACAGAGTCCTTTTCCGGTCTCCCGACCGAAGATTTCCCGTCAATCCATGCTCTACGGAATAATAATCAAATCCAATCCCGAATCCCGCGAGCGGATGCACGTTGCCGCCAGCCGTGAACGCGGCAGTTTGATAACCGTTTTTCTTGAGGATGGCGGCAAGCGTCGGAATTGCCGGATCAAGCGAATACGTACGGCAAATCACCCTGCCGACGCTTCCGATGTTTTCGCCGATACCATGATAAGTCGGATAACGCGAGGTCATGATGGACATGAATGAGGGCGCGGTTGCCGGAGCTTGAGAGAAACAATTTTCAAAAATAACTCCATTTTTTGCGAGTTCATCAATCGCGGGCGAAGTGGGACGTTTGTAGCCGTAGCATCCGAGATGATCAGCCCGGAGCGTGTCAATGCCTATCAAGATGACATTTAATTTTTCCATTTTGAGATTTTGAATCATTTTTCCAAAAAATAATCTTTCCAGATAAGCTGGAGTTTTGTCAATAGCGGGGCCCTGTTCTGCATCTCAAGCCTACCGCGGATAATTAAATTCTCCCGCTCCTGAACCCGGAAAATAAATGCCTTATTCCACGCATCACTAAAAAAACTTAGCACAGATTTTTTAATTTCCGCGGCCGCCCGCGCACCGCAGCCACCGTCTTGATATCCAAAAACACGTCCACAAATTTGTCTTGCATTAGTTTCAAAAAAGGCATTTTTAGTGTCGGCTTCACTAATCGCCGCGGGTAGTTCAGAAAATGATTGAATAACAGGCCCGACGGCATTTTCTTGTTTTTTAATTACCTGCTCTAAGCTTTCGGGATAGGTCTTCAATCCGGAGAACCCCCTGTTACCGATAAAAATTTTTTTATCAAAAATTTTTTCTGACGTATCGAAAAGTATAATTTTTTTATTCGCTAAAATTGCATCAAATATCGCTCCGCTATTGTCGCTGATCACATAATCGGCAACTTTTAATAGAGATAGAATATCGTGACGTTCATCAAAAAAATAAATTTTAAGTTTTTCCAGTTCCTTTACCAGCTCTTTTTCATCTAAACTAGTCAGATGATGAAGTTTTAGAATGAAATTATAATTTTGTATAATTGATCTGTTTTCTTTCAAAAATCTCGATAACGAGCTCATGCCCCTTTGGGTATCATGGGTAGGAAGATATAATATGATCTTTTTTACAGGGTTTAATCGTTTCGTCAATTGGTTAATTGTATCGGGGTCAATTGTATCATTGAACCAATCATCAAATTTAGGATTACCGACAATTTTTGCGTTCGTATACACTTCAAGAAATTTCTGTGAATAAGGACCAAAAGTCAAAATCAGGTTAAAGTCGTCGTTCCATAGTCCGAAGTTATACAAATCTTTAGCATTACCATAAAGGACACGAACCTTTAAAATAGAATCATCAACAAGACCACGAGATATTGAAGGACGCAGGGTCAAAGCCGAAACAATTGTTTTATATTGTTTAAAGAATTTTTTCTTAAAATACAATGCCTCTTCCTCGTTAAAAAATCTCCAATAAACCTTCTTTTCATTAAGAAATGCGGCCAGGCGCAGGATATTTTCTTTTTCCAATGATGGATCTAAGTATCGTCGCTCGCCAATTATAAATTCCGCCTCCGGTAAATATTTATAAATATTTTTATACACATAATAATAAAAGGGGTTCCAGCACATAAATCCCATGGTTGCCTTGGGATTAGGATTATCTTTTATAACAATTTTATTAAAAATAAATTTCATTTAATTTATTTTGGGGCTGTCCATTTTTGATATTCCCAACCTAATTTTGTAAACAAAAAATCTACACTAATTTTAATACTAATCTCACTAATGAATTACTCGGCGGAATTCAAGCCGCTTATGGCGAAAATTGGCGAGTAACTCTTCTATTTTCTGATATTCCCAGCCAAGGCGCGTAAAGATAAAATCTACCAGAGCCATCCATCCTAAATTACGCAGAACAGTAAAAAACATGCGAAGCGCCCAGCCAAATCGCGGAAAAAATACGGGATATAAATCTGGATTTTTTTTCACTAAATGATATTTGCCGCGGCCACGGTTAAAAAATTTTCGTATAATTGCTTTAATTCCAAGGGGCTTTAGATGAAGAACGTAATAAGGGATATAAAGAAGCGGATAACCGAGATCCGAAACCCGTTTTTTAAGTTCCCAATCCACAAGTCCTACAAAGTTAATCGTTTCATCAAACCCCCCCACTTTATCCAATACAAATTTTCGATATGACATATTAGAGGTGTTTCCAGCGGGATTATCCAAATATGTACTGCTTTTCATCTCCA
>Ga0209211_10001218_pt1 | contig 49741 bp, 40 predicted proteins | sample RifGroA2_FD_183992 | JGI IMG/M metagenome (GOLD analysis project Ga0209211, IMG submission 183992) | Groundwater microbial communities from Rifle, Colorado, USA - Groundwater A2 (SPAdes) (version 2) | ecosystem: Environmental > Aquatic > Deep subsurface > Groundwater | place: Rifle, Colorado...
GGAGAAAATCAATTTAGCCCTTAAAGAATATTTGAGATATTACAATACCGAAAGATTGCACATGGGAATTTCATTTTTCGCCCCGATACAATTATTAAATCACGTCCAAGCTATTGATTAGAAGACGATAAAAAGGCCCCTGCGTACATAACAGTAGCAAGGGCCATTCTCCTTTCTTAAAATTAAAATTTGAATTTAAAAAAACTAAACTGTCTTTGACAACTCTCCGCTAAACTGTAATAGCGTTGCCTGCGCCGCCGCCAGTCTGGCAATGGGCACCCGAAACGGGGAGCAACTCACATAGTTCATACCGATCTTATGGCAGAAGACAATGGTTTGAGGATTTCCGCCGTGCTCACCGCAGATACCCACTTTTAGCTCAGGACGAGTTCTTCGCCCCCGCTGAATCCCGATTTCCACCAGTTGCCCAACACCTTCCTGATCCAATATCTGGAATGGATCTTTTTCTAGAATGCCTTTTTCGATGTAGTCAGGCACAAAGGAACCCACGTCATCACGGCTAAAACCAAAGGTCATCTGAGTAAGGTCATTGGTCCCAAAGGAAAAGAATTCGGCGTGTTTTGCAATCTTATCTGCAATAAGCGCCGCTCGCGGTAATTCAATCATGGTACCCACCATGTACTCAATCTGCATACCCTTTTTCTGCATTACTTCTTTTGCGATTCTATGGACATCATCTTTCAAAATGCTAAATTCCTGTTCAGTACTAATAATGGGCAACATAATCTCCGTACATACGGTAACGCCCTTTTTCTTCACGTTGCAGGCAGCCTCAATGATTGCACGGACCTGCATGTCGTAGATTTCAGGATACGTAACACCAAGGCGGCATCCGCGATGTCCCAGCATGGGGTTCAATTCGTGAAGCGCCGACACCTTGTCCTGCACCTCTTTCAGGCTGATCTTCATTTGTTTTGCCATTTCTTTTTGATTGTATTCTTCCTGCGGCAAAAATTCATGAAGAGGGGGATCAAGGAGCCGTATCGTAACAGGGAGTCCATCCATGGCCGTAAATATCTGCTCAAAATCACGACGCTGCATGGGGAGTAATTTCTTGAGGGCTGAAATGTACAGACTCAGAGGCTCTTTAAGTTCTTTCTTAGCCTGCATGAGTTCCTTTTTAATGGCATTCGTTTTATTATTTGTTGCCTTTGCAAGTTCTTTCTCAATACCCGCAATCTTGGCTTTCAAGTTCTTTACATCCGGAGCGGAAAGAACCATTTGGCGGACCCAGTTAATCCTGTTTTCTCCAAAGAACATATGTTCCGTCCGACAAAGTCCGATACCCTCCGCGCCTAATTCGCGCGCTTTTCTCGCATCATCTGGAGTGTCGGCATTCGCCCTTACTTTAAGCTTGCGAATTTCGTCTGCCCATTTCATCAGTATGCCAAATTCTCCGCTAAGTCTTGGTTCAACGGTAGCAACCTTGCCTAACATTACTTCACCCGTGCTGCCGTCTATTGAGATGAGGTCTCCTTTTTTAATCGTCCAGGTGTTTATCCTGCAAGTCTGGCTTTTGTAATCAATGTTCAAAGAGCCACACCCGACAACACAAGGTTTGCCCATCCCCCTTGCTACCACAGCGGCGTGAGAAGTCATGCCTCCGTCAGTTGTCAAGACACCCTTGGATACATGCATCCCGCCAATATCTTCCGGCGAGGTTTGCTTTCTTACCAGAATTACCTTTTCCTCCTTTTCCGCTAACTTTTCCGCATCCTCGGCGTTGAAAACCACTTTTCCCGTAGCCGCGCCCGGTGAAGCTGGAAGTCCAATAGCAATGACGTGTCTTTTTGCCTTAGGGTCAAACATCGGATGCAAAAGCTGATCAAGTTCATCGGGATTAACACGGGAAATCGCAGTCTTTTTGTCAATCAATCTTTCTTTAACCATATCCACCGCAATCTTCACAGCCGCCTGGGTAGTGCGTTTCCCGTTTCTGGTTTGCAGCATGAACAACCGGTTTTCCTGAATGGTAAATTCTATATCCTGCACATCTCTGAAATGTTTCTCCAGGGTATTTTTATATTTGACAAGCAACGCATAGACATCGGGCATTTCCTTTTCAAGATTTACAATCGGTTCGGGAGTACGGATACCGGCAACGACATCTTCACCCTGGGCATTGATGAGAAATTCACCATAGAATTTGTTCTCGCCCGTTGACGGATTCCTGGTAAAACACACACCCGTAGCGGAGTGGTTCCCCATGTTTCCAAAGACCATGGCCTGGACATTTACCGCCGTTCCCAGAAGCCCTTTGATGTCATAGAGTTGGCGATACTTTACGGCGCGCGGGTTATTCCAGGAGAAAAATACCGCATCTATTGCCTTCTGGAGTTGTACTTTTGGATCGTTCGGAAAGTCTTCCCGGGTTTTTTTCTTATAAACAGTCTTAAACTCTTCCACAATTTTTTTCAATTGGTCAGTCGTCAGTTCCGTGTCGTTTTTTACTCGCGACTTCTTTTTGTATTTATCAAGAATCTCTTCAAAATAGTGGCGCTCTACACCCATAACCACGTCGCCAAACATGGTGATAAACCGCCGGTACGCATCCCACACAAACCGTTCGTTGCCTGTTTTTTCAATAAGCCCTTTAACGGCATCGGGATTTAATCCAAGGTTTAAAACCGAATCCATCATACCGGGCATGGATGCTGCCGCGCCACTTCGAACAGAAACCAATAATGGATTGTTCGGATCGCCCAGTTTCTCCCCCATAAGTTTCTCCAAACGGGAAAGGTTCTGTTCTATCTCTTGGTCAAGGCCTTTCGGGTACTGTTTATTGTTTTTGTAATACGCATCGCATACTTCCGTCGTTATTGTAAATCCCGGCGGAACGGGAATTTCCAGATTGGTCATTTCGGCAAGATTGGCTCCCTTACCGCCGAGTAGATGTTTCATTTCTGATTTGCCATCGGCAAAACCGTTGCCAAAGAAATAAATCCGTTTCTTCTCACCCCCTCTCCATTTTTCTAGTTCTTTTATACTATTTTTTAGCCTTATTTTTTCCCTTACACTCATTTTCTATCACTTTCTCCTTTCCTTTCTTTCTTTTCAATTCAATTTTTTTATTAAATTATCAAAGGACGCGCGTCCTTTAAAATAACGATGTAAAAATCTCCTTTCTTGGTTTAAAAAAGTTTAAATTTACGTATTATTTTACAAAGAGTTTCAAAGCGAGGCTAGCAATAAAACAGCCAAAAGTCAACAGTTTGTATTCGATTGAAATTAGACTTTACCAGCGATAGCAAATATACTCTAATTTATTTATTTTCAATTAATTTTAATTTTTCCTTTCGGCGAAGTCTTTTTATTTCCGCTTCACGTTTTAACGCCTCGCTTCTTGTCGGATATTTTTCAGTATATAAAATTTTTTCAACCTTATGCGCGCAGGTATAATGCCCGCCGGCCTTATCGCTATGCTCTTTGAATCTCCTTTCCAAATCAGTCGTAATGCCGGTATAAATGCTTCCGCCTTCGCATTGGATTAGATAAACATAATACATAAAAATTTACTCCGCTCAATTCTGCGGGACTAGGATTCGAACCTAGATGACATGATTCAGAGTCATGTATCCTACCATTAGATGATCCCGCAATAAACTAAATCTAGCAAAAATTGGGCAAAAATCCAGCTTTACGAAGCTGGCAAAACAAGCTATTTAAAATGTACACGCTTTCTAGCGATCGCTTCAGTTTGTGTACATTTTTAAATTCTAATGGTTAAAATTAATTATGTAGTGTTATAATTAACCGTAATGTCTAAAAATTTACAAACGGCGGTTTTAGGTGGAGGTTGTTTTTGGTGCGCCGAAGCGGTTTTTGATAATATCCGCGGCGTTGTTTCCGTAATGCCGGGTTACGCCGGAGGCCTGGTTGAAAACCCGACTTATGAACAAGTCAGTAGTGGCAAAACCGGACACGCCGAGGTTGTAAAAATAGATTTTGATCCGGAGCTGATAAGTTACAAAGACCTGCTTACTGTATTTTTTGCCACCCACGACCCCACTCAAATCAACCGCCAAGGCAATGATATCGGAGAGCAATACCGATCAATCATTTTTTACGCAAACGAGGAACAGAAAAATCAGGCGGAAAATTTTATCAAGGAATTAGACATATCAGGCGGCAAACCGATAGTGACGGAAGTAAAACCATTGAAAAAGTTTTATGAGGCTGAAGAATATCATCGCCAGTATTACCGCAAAAATCCGAAACAAGCTTACTGCCAACTCGTCATCAGCCCCAAATTGGAAAAACTTCGTGAAAACTTTGAAAAACTTTTAAAAAAGTAATTAACACTTACATCTTCAAATATTTTATGACAGTAATAAATTAAGGGAGACGATGTCGTCTCCCTTAATTAATTCAACATATTTTGCCGTAAAATTTAACTTACCTTACTCATACGCGATTTGACAAGTTTGTTGTAAAATTCATCAAATTTTTTCTTGATGACGTCCCTTAACTTAACACTGTCGATTTCAGCCTCTATGTTTTTTTCATGCTTATAAAAACCATATAGCTGAACTCGGTTGTCATCCATCAGACAATAAACGGACATTACTATAATATCCTCATGATGTCCTACGTTTATTGTGCAATGTATGTCATCGTTTTTAATGACAGAAACAGTTATTTTCAATCCACCGTTAATATCTTTTTCCGGAATGATTGAAAAATAGGTATCCTTTAGTTGATCATCACTGTTGGACACCCACTGAAGTCCTCCAAGAAAATCAATCAAATCAATAAAAAACTTCGGCCAATCTTCATTTTCCGCCTTTTTGTTAAAAACATCAAAAAATTTCACAATCCACCCCTTTCTTTTTTACATGCAAGAAATAAAAGTGCTTATATTGAATAATCCTATTTTAAATAGCCCAAAAGTCAACCGCGAAAAATGCGCCGTTTTAAATCTTGAGATACCTTCTTACCGCGATAAGGCTGGAAACAGAGCAAATAAAAACGCCGACGCCCAAGAGAATCGCGAAGATTTGGCCGAAGTTGTCTATGTAATATCTGAACAAGCTCACTCCGCTGAAAACGGAAGCGATTTTCGGGTCCACCCAAACGATAATCGGATAGAAAATAATCATCGCTATCAGAGCTGAGAAAAATCCGTACATCGCTCCTTCCACGATAAATGGCCCGCTGGCGAAACGATTGCTGGCGCCGACCAGCCGCATCACTTCTATCTCGTCGCGGGAAGAATAAATGGCCAAGCGGATGGTATTGAATGTCACCAAAATGGAAACCAGCGCCAAAACAAGGCTGACAATCAAGCCCAGCTTTTTGGCCGAATCAAGAATGTTGGAAAGCCGGTCTATTATTTTTTTGTTCTGGAAATAATTGACTTTGTCTATTATGGAATCACCCGATGAATCGCTTTTGCCGTCCAAAAATTTAGCCACCGAACCGTATTGGGAAATCTCCTTGGCTTTTATGTTGAGCGCCGCTCCTAAAGGATTTTTGTCCAGCTCTTCTATGGACTGCAAAAGAGTGGCGTTGTCTTTGTGCCTTTCTTTGAAGTCCGCCAAAGCTTTGTCCGCCGAGACGTATTCCACGCTTTTCACTTCGCTCAATTCGGCGACAATATCTTTCATGGCCAAAACGTCTTTTTCTTCAGCATTATTTTTGAAGTAAACGGTTATATCCACCTTGTTCTCTATATGATTAAGAGCCGACTCCATGACCGCTTTGGAAAATATAAGCGAGCCTATGGCAAACAAAGTTATGACCACGACCAATATCGCCGCCAAAGAAACCCAGCCGTTTCTCCAGAAATTCACGAACCCCGCTTTCGTCACTCTTTTTATTTTTGTAAAAATCATAATTTTGTTTTTGAGATTTTATTTTTTAGATTTTAGATTTTATTTATGTCTGGTATCTTCCGCTTTTATCATCTCTTATTATTTTGCCTTTTTCCATAGTCACCACTCTTCGGCCGAGAGAATCCACCACTTCTTTATTGTGCGTAGCCAGAATAATCGTCGTCCCCAATTTATTTATTTTCTCAAAAATACTGACAACTTCCCTGGTGCTTACCGGGTCAAGGTTGCCAGTCGGCTCATCCGCCACCACAAGGTCGGGCCGATTTATTATCGCTCTGGCAATGGCCACTTTTTGGCGTTCTCCGCCGGAAAGCTCGTCCGGAAACCTTGAGCCTTTGTCTGTCAAACCGACAAGGTCAAGCACAAAAGGAACGTTTTCTTCTATCTCTTTGGAAAGACGACCGGCCGCCTCCATGGCAAAAGCCACGTTTTCGTAAACGGTTTTATTGGAAAGCAGGCGGAATTCCTGAAAGACAACCCCTATCTTTCTCCTTAATAGGGACAATTTTCTTCTCGGCAGAGAATGCACATTGACCGATTCAAAATAAACGCTTCCTTTGGAAGGCGCTTCTTCGGCCAGCAACAGTTTAAGCAGCGTGCTTTTGCCGGCGCCGGAATGGCCGACCAGCGACACGAATTCTTTCGGCCCGATGGATAAGCTTACCCCTTCCAGAGCGATGGATGTTTTGGAATAAATTTTTGAAACTTTGTCAAAAAAAATCATTTTAATTGTTTAACTTTCTCTCCGCTTCTATAAACTCGTCCAATTCTCCGTTTAACACCGCATCAACATTGCCAGTTTCCACTTCCGTCCGATGGTCTTTTACCATCTTGTACGGATGGAAAACATACGACCGAATCTGATGCCCCCATTCGGCTTCAACCGTTTTGCTTATCCACATCGTTTCTTTTTCTTTTTCTTGCTCTTTTAATTTTAAACTATAAAGCTTGGATTTCAAAATCCCCATCGCTCTTTCTTTGTTTTGCCCTTGCGATCTTTCCGCGTCCACATGGACGGCGATGCCGGTGGGAAGATGGACCAGCCTTACCGCCGTTTCTCTTTTGTTGACGTTCTGCCCGCCCGCTCCGCCGGATCTCATCAGATCCGTTCTCAAATCTTTTTCGTCTATTTTTATCTCTTCCGGCGCCACAAATCTGGGTATGACTTCCAGAAGAGCGAAAGCGGTGTGTCTTAATTTCTTGGCCGAAAATGGGGATATTCTCACTAACCGATGGACCCCGGCTTCGCGCTTAAGCGTTCCGTAAGCATTCTTTCCTTCCAAATCAAAAGTTATATTTTTGTAACCGCCGTGCTCGCTTTTGTGCTCGTGCAAAATTTTTATCGTCCAGCCCTTTTTACCGGCAAACTTCATATACATTTCAAAAAGAATCCGCGTCCAATCTTCCGCGTCGTCCCCTCCCGCTCCGGCAAAAAGGGTCAAAACCGCGTCTCCTTTGTCGTATTTTCCCCCGCCGGTCAATTTTTCCTTAAGCTCGCCCAATTCTTTTATAACCTCTTGCGCCCTCGCCTTATCGCCCCAAAAATCCGGCCTTTGCATTTCCGTTTCCAGCTCCTCTATCTTCTTTTTTATCTCCTCCATCGCCCTTGATTATACCCGATAAAACCCGTTGGGCAAAGAAATGACCCCTAGCCTTCAATAAATTCAAAAGAGTCTAACAACTGTTTGAATACTTTTTCTCCTTCAGGATAACTTTCAGTATCGTAAGCAAATCTGATAATATAATAATTGCCTTGATGGTTAATATGAACATCTCTTAGTTGCCCCAAAAAAGTTGATTCCGAAAAACGATGGTATTCTCCATCTATCCCTCCTTTAAAATTAAAATTTGAAGTTTCAAAAATCTGGGCATTGCCATGATCAATTTCTCGCTCTCCTTTAATAACCGTTATATTCAGTGTTGCTCCACTGTCGTATTTTTTTCGTGAAAAACCGTCGCTGTTAACCATATGGGAACGAAAATTTTCGGTTTCCATAATAAGTTGGGACACTTGATCACCCGAAGACACTTCTCTTTTGGCAAAAACAGAGCTTCTGATACGCCAGCCATTAAGTTTTGTAAATTGATAAAGACTGGAAGGGTCAATTATTTTATCCACAGAAGAAACTTCTTCTTCGTTTTCTTTACTTAAACTAACCTTTGTTATATCGTTATCCTCTTCCAAAAGCATAATTTCAGAGTCAACATCATCAGATAAAGGCTTTTCAAGCGACTTTTTAGAGGTATTTTTAGGCGGCCATAATTTTCCGTTCATGTACACATTTTTTAGAACCGCATTCCCGTTTTTATCCAAAACAACCTTGGCAAAAGTATTCTGCCCGTTAAAACTTACATTTCTTCCTGAATTTTCCGGAATGAAATATTCTTCAATTCCGTACGAAACAAAAACCTCATCAAGTGAATTACCTTTCTGCCTAATATCACTCACTGTGCCTTTTATAAATATGCCCGTATCCGGTTTGTTTTTGCCAACGCGGTTAGTGGCGACATGATAATTTTTTCGTTTTAACAAAGGGATGTAGATTTTATCCCCATACTTAATCTCTCCCGGTGAATCAAAAAAACTTCCTTTTATTTGAGAAATGTCGTATTGAAATGTTATGTAATCGCCTCTAAACGGATCTCGCGGATCTACCGGCCTAATTTTTAGAAAAACTTCCTCACCGCCGCTCAAAATCAGCAATTTAAACAGAATGATGAAAAAAAGAATAGCCGTTTGAATGGCGATGGCGATTATGAATTTGTTCCTTTTTGAATTAATCATAAAAATTAAACGGCGATCTTACTTGAAGAAAGCATATACCTTCTTCCTTTCTCCATAAACCAGCCTAAAACAATAAGCAGTATTCCCGCACTGATAAAGAAAACGCTTTTGTCCAAAAAATCAAAAGCCCAATCAAAATATTTGACAATAATAAAAACAAAGAGAGAAAGAGAACCTAGATTAATGAACCAGTCTTTTTTCTTCAAATAACCGGCAAAAAGCAAAGCCACCAAATGAATCAGCAAAAAAATATTAAAAAATGCAGCTAAATAAAGACTTTGTTTCCCCTCGCTAATGTCCGGCAAAAATACAGAAAGACCGAAAATAGCTCCATATATGAATAACACCGCTCCTTCAATCGGTCTGACAAGATTTTTCCCCAGAGAATAAAAAGCACCAACTATAAAAATCAACCCTCCAAAAATATAAGAAAGAGATAATTGCCACGAATTAAAAATATCCACTCCTTCTGTCATTTCCTCTAAAACTTCTATGCCTAACTCCGTAGAGACAAAAAACAAAGCGACCGTGATAGCAACAACAGACAAGACATTATAAACCGTCGCATATCTTTCAAATTTTCTATTTTGTTCGTGAATTAAGCCCATAACATAAAGAAACAAACTAAAAAGCAAAGGCAAGGAAAACAGCGACAAATCCTTTATGTCCATATCTATTGAACTTTCTAAACTAATCCATTCCGAAGCTTTTAAAAACCACCAAGAAAATAGCCCGATCAAACCGACAGGAAGAAGCAACACACCTTTAAATCGATAGGAAAGAAAAATACTGACAAAAGAAGATAAGAAAATTACAAGAAACCATTCTATAACATTCCCCAAATTGCGGTTAAAAGACATGGCGGTAATCGCCAAAAAAAATACGAATAAAAGAAAAAATAGTTGACTTAAAGTATCTTCCGAAGAAAAACTGATTCTGATATTGGAACCGTCTGATATTGTTTTTCTTCTAAAAATACGCCATGCAAGCATTCCAAAACCCGCAATGACACCTAGTGCGATAATTATTGCTATAATTATTAAAATTTCAATATCCATATCTTTAATAAATATCTCTTGGAACTGTTTTCTTGTAGAAAATAATTCCAAAAATAAAAGTAATGATCGTGGCAGTTAGTAGCATAAAAGACGAAGTCAATAAAAATCTGTCTTCCATGAAGTTGCTAAAAATATCAAAAGGATGACCAACAACCGCCACAAACCCCACAGAAATAGCAAAATAAAGAATGGCAAAAGAATTCATGGCTAAACTCAAAGCAAGCAAGCCGAACATCCACAAAATAAAAGCGTCCGGCCAATTAGCCCTTACATTAAACATTTGGCCTATCAAGAAAATTCCGGCGCCGTAGATGATTGAACCCAATAAAATCAAAGCTTCTCCGGTTTTTACTCTGTGATACTTTTCCTTCAATATCCACCCTCCGTAATAACTAGACAGCATAGAGCATAAAATAATCAGGATTTTATAAAACTTGCCGATCTCCTGCCAATTAGCCGCGACAAATGAAAAAATGCCGGCTCCGACAAGAATGGCGCCGATAACAGCCATAATGGTTGTAATCTTTTTTTTAGAATCTTCTTTTTTGTGTTCTGTAACCAACAAAGAAAAACCTTCACCAATAGAATTGATTGTTTGTCCTTGCGCAAGCAAATCCTTATAAATATCCTCTTTTGATTTACCTGTTGCTAAATTCTCTCTTATATAATCAATTATTTTCTGTTCAATCATACAAATCTTTTAACTATCCTCTTAATATTAACACGGCAAAAATAGACCGCAACTAAAATTTATAACAATGATCAACATCGAATGTCTAACAAATTAAAATCCTACCACTAATTATGCTCCAGCAAAATAAGCGTATGATTTTGTTTTCTTGCTTTTTTTGATTTTTTCGCTCAAATATCCACGCTGTGGTATATTGTTATAAAATATGCCCGAGCAGGAAATAAAAGAAAAAACAGGAAATAAACGCTTGATGTTGTCTGTTTTGGCTCTTTTTGTTTTGCTTGTTTTGATTTTGGCGGGAAAATCTTTTTCCTCAACGAAAATAAAAGAGACTAAAGAACCGGAATTTAATTACGCGCCAGCATACAAACAAGGATCACCGGAACCGGAAATCTCCGCCCTTTCTTACCTCGGCGCGTATCTGGGAGAAGACGGTCAGCCGATAGTTCTGGCCGAAAAAAATTCGGATGATTTATTACCAATGGCCAGCATCACCAAAATGATGACCGCCGTCGTGGCTTACAAAAATTACAATTTGGAAGACGAAATCACGATGGGGCCGAAAGTGAACGATTGGCCGGACAGCTCCAAAAGATTCATTCCCGGAACAGTTTTTAAAATAAGCGAGCTTCTCCGCGCTTTGCTGATAGAGTCAAACAACGACGCCGCTATGGCGCTGGCCGGCAAAATGGGGCTGGATAATTTTTTATCCGCGATGAATAAGGAGGCTCAAGAGCTGGGCATTATCACCACCTATTACGACAATCCCGTCGGAATTGACCCGTCATCCAAAAAAGAAATTATAAATTATTCCACTGCCGAAGAATTGCTTGTTTTAGCCCGAGAAATAATAAACAATTACCCGGAAATTTTGGAAATAACTTCTTTCCCTAAATACGACATCAAAACGGCTTCCGGCGGTTACAACCACACGGCCATAAGCACGGACAAATTTCTTTCCGATGAAAACGAAAAACTTTTGTGCCAAGGCGAGCCACTTAAAATTCTGGGCGGGAAAACCGGCTCCACCGATTTGTCCAAGAAAAATCTGCTTCTGATAACAGAACCGCCGAACAAAGTCGGTCATCTGATAACCATCATTCTTTCCGCCGACGACAATTTTTTGGAAACAAAAAATCTCGTAAATTGGATTTGCGAATCTTACGATTGGCCCGAGCCCGTTGAAACTGCGGCGGGCAAACTCGAGCCTGAAACAAATCCGTAAATCTTCCTCAATTTTTCTGAACGGAAACTATTTTACCATCGTCAAGATGGATCACTCTTCCCGCCATTTTGGCGTATTGCTCTTCGTGAGTAACCATAATGATGGTCTGGCCGGCTTGATGAAGTTCTTTGAAAATTTCCACGACCGCCGCCGAAGATTCGTTGTCCAAATTGGCGGTCGGCTCGTCGGCAAAAAGTATTTTCGGCTTATGGGCGACGGCGCGGGCGATGCTCACTCTCTGCTGTTCTCCTCCGGACAAATGGCTCGGCAAGTTATCAAGTCGATGGCCAAGCTTCACTTTAATCAAAGACTCCTTCGCTTGAGCGTAAGCTTTTTTTCGTCCGATGTTTTGCATCAAAAGAGGCAAAGCGACATTTTCCAGCGCGGTCAAATCCGGAAGAAGGGCGTAATCTTGGAACACATACCCGCATTTTTCCAGGCGGAATAAAGTTTTTTCTTCGGTTGTCATTTTATGAGCGTCGTTGCCGTCAATAATGATTTCTCCGCCGGTGGAATCGTCCAAAAGACTCATCAGGTAAAGAAAAGTGCTTTTCCCCGCTCCCGACCGGCCCATAATGGCGACAAATTCTCCGTCCTCAGTTTTGAAATCAATGCCTTTCAACACCTTTGTTTCGGCTTCGCCGTCTTTGAATGTTTTTACAAGATTTTTTATTTCTATCATAAAATTAATTTCTGCCCAAAATTGAGTCCAGAGTATTTTTGCGGACGATCATTCTGGCGGGAATGTAGCCGGCGATAACGGTGGAAAGCACAAGAAGTCCGACGCGAAAAATCGTCTGATTGACGGGCGCGACCAGTATCCCGTCGCTGAACGGAAAGTCAATCGGATGAGCGATAAAAAACGGGACAAGAACGGCATAGACCAGAACCAGTCCGACAGCCGATCCGCAAAGGGCGTAAAAGATGGATTGGAAAACATAGGAAGCTTCAATCGCCTTTCCGTTGATGCCGATACCTTTCAGAATGCCTATAAATTTTCTTCTCGTGATGGCGTTGATGAAAATGACGATGAAAATAGTGATGGAAGCGACCGCCAAGCCGATGGAACTAAGCATACTCCCAAGCATGGCAAAAGTTTTAATAACATCTTTTAAGAACTGCGGTTGAGCTTCATAGTACGTCTTAATCTTGGCAACTTCATCAACTCCGCTTAGAACGAGCGCTTCGCTGACTTCTTTGGGATCAATCCCCTGATTCAATTTTATCGCAATCTCAGAAACGTTGCCGTCGTTTCTTCCGATTATGCTTCTAAATTGCGAATCAATCATATAAGCATTGCGGCTGATATCCTGCACTTTGCTTTCAAAAACGCCTTTTACGGTCACTTCGCGCTGAACGCCGTTTACATTTACGCGTATTTTTACGCCGGGCGAAACATTTTTTAGTGTCGCGAATAAGGCGTTAAAAGAAAAATCCTCTTCCAGAAGAAGCGACCCTAAAACTATTTGGTCATAGTCATCGGGCAAAAGATACTCTCCTTTAATGATATTTTTTGACATGTTTGAAACATTGTTTTCCGCCACCGGATCAATGCCTATGATTTGCGTAACCGCGATATTCGGCTTGTCCGTATCTTTGCGGGTTTTATAATTCGCTTCCAAAGTGCCTCCTAAACGATACCGCGCGCTTGCGTCTTTCACTTGCGGCAATGATTTGATAATGCCAATCACTTCCGGACTGTTTTCTATATATTTTTTATCATCAAGGCTGGAAACTATAACATCCCCCGTATCTTGGGTGCGATGAGAATCAATCGACCCTTGGACAATCCCGACAAGCACTCCGCTAACCACGACCAAATTGAGAAATGTCAGCACCATAACAAAGATAATTAGGCCGGTAGTCCAAAGGCTGGCTCGTTTTATCTGCCTTACCGCCAAAAAAAATCCGATGCGAAGATTAAGCGCGGAAAACATATTATTTATTCGCTTGTTCCAGCACTACAATGTCTCCGTCTTTAAGGCCGGAAACGATTTCCATCTGGCCGAGAGAAGAAACATCTCCCGTTTCAACCGCTTTTTCAACAATAACTCCGCCTTCTTTGACTTTGACGAATCTTTGGCCGCCTTTATTTATGATAATTCCTTGAGGAACCGCTATGACATTGTTCTTCTTTCCGGTGGTGATAATGATATTCGCCGTCATACCCGATTTGACCCTGTCGTCTTTGCTTGCGAATTGAAGTTTTGTCTTGTATGTGGAGACCCCGTCGCGAATAGTTTCCGCCGGGTCAACCGATACGACTTTGGCCGAAAAAGGCGCGTCATCGCCATAAGCATCAAGTGTGATTGCCGCCTCATCCCCGACTTTGACAAACGAAATGTTTTTTTCCGGAACATAGCTTTCTATTTGAAGCACATCATTACTGATAACAGATATGGCGGTTTCATCGGCGGAAATAATGCTGCCGACTTTCAGGTCAACCACAGTTGCCACTCCGTTAATCGGCGACTTGATTTGTTTTTTGACCAGTTGAGCGAGAATGTTTTGAACATTCGCTTCGGCCTGCTTGATTTGAGCTTTATTCAAAGCGATGTCGGAAGAACGCGCCGGGGCTTTTTTAAGAGCCAGCTGATTTTGGGCGGTTTTGAGGCTTCCTTCGGCTATTTTTACGTTGGATTGTTCCGTTCTTAATTTTTCTTCGGCCAAAGATATATTGGACAGAGCCGTGTTTATATTGCTTCTAGCGGTGGAATTATCGGTTTTCCAAGCTGTTGGAATAGATCCGCAGGAACCGCCGGTGTTATAACAATTACTCGGATTGTTGACTGCGGTTGAAATTTTATCCAAAAAATTTTTTATTTGCTGGAGATTGCTCTTTGCTTCTTTCTCTAATCCAAAAAGATCGCTGTCCAAAGAAAGTGACAAAACAGATTCCCTCCATTTTTTCAAAACTTGGCCAATTAACAATCTTTCCCAATTTATATCCGTTTGCAATTGGTTGTCGCTGTTAAAAATAATTTGCGGGTTGCCTGACTGGGGGTTGCTGAACATCTGATCAGTTTTACCAAGCACCGCATCGTCAGCTTTGGTGTAAGCATCTTGCAATTTGTCTATCAAGTTTTGCTTGGCGTCGTCAAGAGATACTTTCGCGTTGCTCAAACCCGTTTCCGCATTTGCCGCCGCTGTTTCGGAGACGGCGATGTCTTCCGACGAAGCGCCGGCCAGCAATTGTTCCAATTTGGCATTTTGGGCGTCCACGCCGGCTCGCGCCTCCGCCAATTGAGCTGCGATTTGAGCCGTGTCCTGGCTGGCCAAAATTTGCCAGACAGAAACTTTGTCGCCGACTTTTACCCAAACGCCAGATACTCTTCCTGTTTGTTCAAAAGACAAATCCAAACTTTCCATTGCCGCCACCTTTCCCGATACGGAAACTTGCTGGAGAAAATCGCCCGGATGAACGACAAGGGTTTGCTCTTGACCCTTTCCGTTTTTAAACAAAAAATATATCGCCAAACCAACGGCAAAAATCCCAATCAATATATAAACCGCATTTTTTTTCATATTAAGTAAACATACAACAAAGAAGGAGTGTCGGCAAGAAAAAAGCAGTTAGGAAACATTATACATCCACATCTTTTTTTAGTGTGTTTGTATGAAGTCATGAATTTAATTTTTTATGCAGTCGGGTTATAAATTCGGTGAGAGTCGGTCTAGAACCTTGCTTATATAAGCAGTATAAGGGTTCTTTGGGGTCTTTTCCATTGAGTGGTTTGATGGCCAGTCGGTTGAGGTCAGTTTTTCGAAGTTGGAGTTTTGAAAACTCCGTGTTTTACTAAAATACTAAATGCATTATCTATCACTTCTATTTCTCTTTGGCTACATTCGTAATTATACATTTCTTTATATAGAGCCCGAAGTTCTTCCAATAGCCCAAGCAAATAAGCTATATGACGAGCATACATTCTTGAACCATTTACCTTTTGATACTGGGGTACCGTTGCGGCAAAATCGCCCCAAGATGTGTTGTAGCCAATCAGAGAGTCGAGAACTCTATGATCTGATAAGTGAGCGAAAGAACTTAATTCACCATAATGGCGACTTCCTTTCCACGGTGCGTATTTTGCGTTAGCCTGAACTCCATCCTTTCGCCGCTTTTCTCGAATCTCAGAAAGTAACGTTAGGGCTTCGTATTCCTGTCTTATCAGTGCGCCAGCTTGAAGATATTCACCTTGCAATATAGCTCGTTCACACAAGAAGATACCTTGAATAATTGCTGCTGTAATAACAAATCTTCTGCTAATCACTTCATCACTTGTCGGAATTTTTTTTCCATTATTATTCTCTAATACTGAAGCGATAACTCCGAGCAATAATGTATGTGCAAAATCTAATTCGCGCATATCAGTGCGGCTTTCTCTCTCATTAAAAGTTCGAGACTGTCTATGATTTTTTTCATAATTACGGCCAATAGCAATATACCCAGCATCAATAAAATAATGAGGTTCGGCAAAAAACTGATGCCTTTTGGGATGTCGCCAACGATAAAATAGATATTGAAGTTCGCGTAAAAATCTACTTAACATATAGTTTTTATTTTACTCCGTTCGGTCTCTCGAACGAGCGTTCAATCCTGCAGTGAGGGAGGGATTCGATTTTCTTATGGAAAATCCCGGGGAATGACTTGGGTCATTCCCTTCGAATCCCTTTCATCATAAACTTGCCAAAATTAAGCATTTAAGAAATGCCAATTTTGTCAATTCGGTGAGGGAGGGAATTTCTCTCCTTACAGGAGCAGTATACCTTTTGGATTTTTTGTTCGCAAAGCTCCAAAAAATTCTCAAAAGGTTTTCGAATCCCTCACGGAAGCGCCACGCGCTTCCTCCTCACCGAATAAAAAATCACGCCGACAAGCGGCGGATTTTTAAATTCGGTGAGGGAGGGATTCGAACCCTCGATACGGAAATTAACCCGTATAACAGGTTAGCAACCTGCCGCCTTCAGCCGCTCGGCCACCTCACCATAAAACCATATTAAAATCAAATTCAAGATAACACAAAAAACTTTAATTTACAAAACTTTTTAAATTTGCTATTCTGATGATATGAAAAACAAAATAATTTTATGGGCGATTATCACCGTTGTCGTTATCGGTTCTATTTTTGGCATTGTTAAATTGGCGTCAAAATCTCAACCTGCCGGCTCGGACACCTTGGCCGTTACCATCTCCGCCATCAATGATAACGAGAATGTCAAAGGCGGCAAAGAAGCCTTGGCGACTTTGATAGAATACAGCGACTTCCAATGCCCCGCCTGCGGTTCTTATTATCCGATACTCAAAAAAGTCAGCGAAGATTTGGGCGCAAAAGTAAGATTCGCTTACCGGCACTTCCCGCTTCCTCAGCACAAAAACGCCAAATTGGCGGCCACGGTCGCCGAAGCCGCCGGAAAACAAGGCAAATTTTGGGAAATGCACGACCTAATTTTCCAAAATCAATCCGATTGGTCGGAAGATAAAAACGCGGCGGTTCTCTTCGCCAAATACGCCCAAGATATCGATCTTGACCTCGCCCGATTTCAAACCGATGTCGCCTCCGACGAAATAAAAGCCAAAATAGAAAATGATTACAAAAGCGGAGTCAAAGCTGGAGTTGATTCCACTCCGTCTTTTTTCTTAAACGGCAAAAAAATAAATAATCCCCGCAACTATGACGAATTCAAAAACGCTATTGAACAAGCTCTTGGGCAATCCAACTAAAAAAGCGGTCATCATCGGCCTGTTTTCTTTTCTCGGCCTTGTGGACGCTTCTTACTTGGCGGCCAAGCATTACACCGGAACAATTCCTCCTTGCGCCATCGTCAAAGGATGCGAAGTTGTCACCACCAGTCAATATGCGACTGTCGGTGGAGTATCTGTGGCGCTTCTTGGGGCGATTTATTATCTTATTGTCCTTATCATTTCCATCGCTATCATAGATACAAAAAGCGACCGTCTTAAAAAGTTTTTGGCCGGATTTTCCGTCATCGGATTATTGGCTTCCATTTGGTTTATTTCTCTGCAATTATTCGTGATAAAAGCCCTGTGTCTTTACTGCCTCGTTTCGGCGTTTTCTTCCACCGCTATTTTCCTAACGGCGTTTTTTCTCAAAAAAGACATTATCGCTCGTTGATTTGCAAAATTGCGTTTAGTGTGATATGGTGTAATAAGTTAGTTACTTTTAAATAAAGTGTGGTCACTTGTGTGGCCAAATCAAAAAAATTTATTTTATTTTATAAGGAGATTTTTATGGTTGCGGTTGCGTCAAAAAAAGCGAGGGCGCCAAAAATTTATTGCAGAAAAAGCGGATTGTATTGTTCTTATACTCGCGGTTGCAAATGGTTGAAAAACAGGAACATTCCAGTTGGAGGTTGCAAAAACCAGAATGAAAACCTGGTTGCAACACAGATTGCCGAAGCAATCGACTACGGTTTATCTGATTAACAGCCAACTTATAATTTATTCTTAAAGAACCTTTTATGCCTCGTGCTTTGCGCGAGGCTATTTTTTTATTGTATAATGTAAAAATGGATTTAATCAGGCAACTGGATACTTTCACCCTTAATTTCGTGGAGCAAATACGAACGCCGTTTTTGACGCTTTTTTTCAAAGCGGTTACTTTTATGGGCGAATGGTATTTCGTTTTGGGCATTTTGGTTTTAATTTCCCTGTTTTTCATAGTTAAAAAAAAATTCCGTTACGACATCATCCTTTGGCCGATAACTATCGGCGGATTTGGCGCCACTTTTGTCCTTAAAGAAATTTTCCACCGGAGCCGTCCTTTGGGCGCGCTTGTCACTGAAAGCTCTCCGTCTTTCCCTAGCGCTCACAGCATAATCTCCATCGCTTTTTACGCTTTTATTTTTTATTTGCTGGCGCTAAACGCCAAAAGCCGTTTTTCAAAATACTTATTAATCTCGGCGGTATTTCTTGTCCCTGTTTTTTTAGGCTTCAGCCGGCTCTATCTGGGCGTTCATTATTTGAGCGATGTTTTGGCCGGATACGCCATCGGGGATATTTGGTTTTTAATCGGGGCTTATGGAATTAAATTCATCAATAGAAAAAGAATTTCGGCTTAGCCCGAGGCAAAAAACGGCTCTGGGCAAACTTGGCCTTGAAACAATCAAAGACCTGCTTTTTTATTTTCCTTCCCGCTACGAAAACTTTTCGGAAAGAAAAAATATCGTTAGCCTGGCGGAGGGCGACAAGACGACCGTCTTCGGCGAAGTCCTTGAAGCCAGCCTCGGCAAAACATGGAAGAAAAAAATGGCAATTTCCGAGATAAGCCTCGGCGACAACACGGGAATAATCAAAGCCGTCTGGTTTCATCAGCCGTATATGGCGAAGATGATAAATGTCGGCGACAAGGTGGCCTTGACGGGAAAAATTTCCAGAAACAAATCCGGCCTTTTTATCAGCAATCCCGATTTTGAAAAAATAAGCCGGTACGAAGCCTTAGGCGAGGGCTCTATGATTCTGCCGGTTTACCCTGAAACATCGGGTATTACTTCGCGCTGGTTGAGATTCGCCATCCAAAGAATTTTAAACTCGCTGGAAAAAGATATCGTCGACCCCATTCCGAAAGATATCTTGAAAAAATACCACTTGCCGTCGCTGAAATCTTCTTTGATATTTATTCATAAGCCCCGGAAAATGAAAGACGCCGAAGCGGCCAGAAAAAGGCTGGCTTTTGAAGAAATATTTTTCATTCAGATGGCTCGGCTTTGCCAGCGCCAAGAACGGGAAAAATATCATTCTCTGAAAATAGATTTTGACCGAGAAGAGCTGGAAAAATTTTTGTATTCATTCCCCTTCAAGCTGACTGGCGCGCAAAAAAACGCCATTTCCGCCGTCTCGGGCGATATGAGAAAAAATTCCCCGATGTCCCGCCTGTTGGAAGGCGATGTCGGCTCGGGCAAAACGGCCGTGGCCATAACGGCCGCTTATTTGGCGATATCCGCCGGTTATCAAGCCGCCTATATGGCGCCGACGGAAATTCTGGCCGGACAGCACTTTGAGTCATTTATTGAATATTTTTCCGAATTAAGACTGGCGCCAAAAATAGGCCTTATCACTTCTTCCGGCTGCCAAAAATTCCCTTCCAAGGTCAATCCGAGCGAAGCGACAAAAATTTCCAAAGCCCAGCTTTTAAAATGGGTTGTCGGCGGAGAAATTCCTATTCTTATAGGGACTCATTCCTTGATTCAAGACAGCGTTAAGTTCAAAAATTTGGCGCTGGTGATAATAGACGAACAGCACCGTTTCGGCACCAAGCAAAGAGCGTCTCTGGCGATAAATAAATCGGAAAACGCGCCCCACCTGCTGTCTATGACAGCCACGCCTATTCCCCGAACATTGGCCTTGACGGTTTATGGCGATTTGGATTTGTCTCTCTTGGACGAATTGCCCGCGGGCAGGAAATCGCCTATCACGAAAATAATAAACCCCGAAGAAAGAGAAACAGCTTATTCTATGGTAAGAGAGGAATTAAAAAAAGACCGGCAAGCTTATATTATTTGCCCAAGAATAGACGAACCCGATCCGGAAAAGGAAATGACCATCCTCGCCAAATCGGTCAAAGAAGAAGCCAGGAGGTTGAAAAAAGAAATTTTTCCGGAATGGGAAATTGGAATTCTGCACGGCAAAATGACTCCCCAAGAAAAAGACGATGTGTTATCCGATTTTAAAAACAATAAAATCCAAATTCTTGTCGCCACTTCGGTGGTGGAAGTGGGCATCAATATACCCAACGCTACCATTATCATAATTGAAGGGGCGGAAAGATTCGGTTTGGCTCAGCTTCATCAGTTAAGAGGACGGGTTATCAGAAGTTCTTATCAGCCTTACTGTCTCGTTTTTGCCGAATCAAAATCGCAAAAAACGACGGAGAGGCTGAAAGCGCTAATTACCGCCAAAAACGGCTTTGAGCTGGCGGAATATGATTTGAAGATAAGAGGCGCGGGCGAACTTGGCGGCGGAAAACAGTGGGGCGTTTCCGATATCGGCATGGAAGCGTTAAGAAATATAAAAATGGTGGAAGCGGCCCGAACCGAGTCTCAAAAAATTATCGCCGAAAGCCCTGATTTAAAAAATTATCCCTTACTCGCTCAAGCGCTAAAAAACAGAGTCAAACAAATTCATTTTGAATAGGCGCCATAAAGTTTCATTATATTTCCTCCAGGTTTTATAATGAAACTTTTATGTTTGACAATAAAACAAAACGGATATAGAGTTTGGCCAGTAACAGCTATTTTAAATATCGGGATGGGAACAGGCGAGTTTTCTTGATCTCCCGCGATTGGAACCCCCAATCGTAAAAGAAATATACTAATAAAATAAAAATATTAATTTCTTTGCTCACTTGTTTCTTTCCCGACCAAAATAAAAGACGAGTGACGCAGATAGTCTTTCCTCGTTTTCTTCCTGTCTGCGCCACCTCGTCTCAATAAACAAAACAAAAAGGCATCTAAAAAAGATGTCTTTGTTTTTTAAATAAAAATGTGTGTTTATTGAACCAAATTAGAACCTATTTTCAAATTTTTTGACGGCTTCTAAAAAGAGAAGAGAACTGATAAAATGGAAAAATGAATGGGAATATGAAAAGAATCTACACAATAAATTTAGCCGGTCTCATCGTAGATGTTCATATAGATGATACGTTTGAGAAAATAAAAGAATTTATAAATAGGTTTGGTAATAACGATAATAAAAATAGAGACACAAAGCTCAGAATATTTTTCTTAAAAGGAAGCGATCGGAAACTAGAGTTATCAGAAAAATGGGATTCGTTGTCTATTATTGGTGATAACATCGATGACTTATCCGATCCTTTTAATCTAATTGGAATTACTCAGGCTCTCTTCAGATTTGCAGCAATTCACTTGGCAACAAGGGGAGTATTCTTGTTGCATGGGTCCACCGCAGTTTTTGATAATAAAGTTGTCTGTTTTGGTGACGACGGAAACAGCACCGCTAAAACCCTCGGCTCTTTAGAAATCGCTTTGGAATCTAGGCGCTATGTCGCTGATGAGTTTTGCTTTTTTGACATAAAAAACCAAAAAATCTTTGGTTATCCATTTATACCAATTCACATAAGACCGGTAGTAAAAAATCATCTTAAATTTTCCCATAACATTATTCTTCCGAAAGATGATTATAAAGTAACAGGTGCTGGTGAATTTGTTACGCAAGAAAAATTATTTGAGACAGTACAAGGAAGACTAAACGCATTGGCGTATATTCATTTTTCAGAGAAGAATTTTCTCATTGAAAGACTCTCTCAAAAGGAAGCGTATAAATCGTTCAAATTTTGCATCGCCTCGCATATAGCAAAGTTACTTTACCCGAGCTTGGATCGCATGCGATTCGCATCTATGACCGATACCGACGAAGCGAAAGTTATTGATGAAAAAACAATAGATGATATTTTTGCCAAAATAACCATTGGTAATGAAATAGATCCGCAAATCTTGAAGCGGTTTGCAAGCTACAAATTGACGGTCTCTGATCCGTGTCAAATTGTTCCTTTACTCAAGAAAGAAATGTTTCAAGTACCTCTCTAACAAGTTTTTCGTCAACATTTTTTACCACCCTGTGTTTTCCGATCTTTTCCAAAACCACCAAATTAATCTGTTCATTTGTGCTAATCTTGTCTCTTTTTAGGTAGCCGAGACTTGGTCCGGATTAACCGAATGCGGAAATTTGAGTGGTAATGCCACGGCATTAATTAAAGAGTTCTGTAATTCCAAATCTTCTTTTTTAAGAAATCCTAAAGATTTGCTGATCTCCCCGCTGATACGCATTCCAAGTCCAACCGCATCCCCGTGCCTGAAATTGAAATCTGATAATCCCTCAAGCGCATTAGCAAGGGTGTGTCCGTAACTTAATCCTTTATGTGTACCAAGTTTATCGTGTGGATCTTTCTCAACCAACCTACTTTTAATTTTCAGGGATTCATAAACAATGTAATTCCAATCATAAGTTTTCCAGTCAGACATTGACGAGGAAAGAATATCAGAGAGACTTTTGGTGAATGTTTGTGAATAGACGAGAGCGTGTTTAATAATCTCGCTGAATCCCAAACTCATTTCTTTTTTTGGTAATGATTTTAAAAAACTCGTGTCGCACACAGTAATTACGGGAGAATAAAAACTGCCAATAACATTTTTGAGAAGTTTATAGCTAATAGCCACTTTGTTGATAATGGTGTCGCCTTGAGCCATAAGAGTTGTCGGCATAAAGACCATGTCTATACCCCTCATATAAACAGAGGCGAGAAATCCTGCCAAATCTCCTACAACACCTCCCCCTATAACAATCAGACATCCATTTCTATTTAGATTAGCTTTAACACATCGTTCAAGGCACAAGTTCAAGAATTCAATACTTTTATTTGCTTCTGTCGGTTTAACCAAAATAATATCAGCTGGTTCCAGTTTGTCTTTTATCTCCGAGAGGATATTTTTGTAGAGATTTGCAATATTGTGGTCGCAAAAGACAACAAACCCGGAATAGCCACTTGAGGCGAGCTTTTCTATTATCCACGAAGCCGAATCTTCTCCGATAAAAATATCTTGTCTCCTGTCAGGGAGCAAAACCTTTAAATGTCTACTGATTTTGGAATTTTTCAAAAACATAGTGCGTAAACTTTTCTATATAATCATCTACTTTTCGGAACATGTTTAGCAATTCATCATCATCTTTCAATTCATGCCACTGATCAATAATTCGGAAATTATCTTCTACGACCCCAAAATCAAAATCTGTAAACAATGATTTTGCCAAATTTAACACATCCCGATAATTTCCCTGCGGTGTTGCGGTGAAGCATTGGACAGCTAGTTTTGTTATTATTAAAGATGCGCGTATTTCTCTTTTCAATAATTCTTTAATATTTTTATCCTCATGGGGTGTTGTGGTGAGGGTTCTTCTATTTCTTCGTAAAAACATGCCCATATTGCTAATGCTATATTTCTTCAAAGTTTCGTTATCCGGCAAATATATATTTTTAAAGTCTATTGATTCACAGGAATAAATAAGCCGATCGGGATATTTTCTGAGATCAATCAGAGCTTGAAGCGTCTTCCCGTCAAGAAGAATGTCGGGAAGAATCGGAGCGAGTAGCTCATTTTTGCTAATTACGTTTACTCCATGATGTATGCCAGAATTATTTTCCAGTTGTGTTACGGCTTCAGCTATTCTACGTTTTACATCAAAATCAAAACTATCAATTACAATCAGCAAATCTATGTCGCTCCAGCCATCTTTATAGGCGGATTGTGGCACGCTGCCGGTGAGAATAATGGCCACCAGTTTTTCGCCGACGGCTTTTTCAAATTTCTCAATTGCCTTTGTTTTAATTTTGTTTAAATCTAAACCATTCATAGTCGTCTATAAAGTGAAGTTTTAGTTTAACATATGCGTTTATAAAAAACCGGATAAACCTATAAAATAAAAAAGGGCATTTTAATCTCCACGGCAGACTTAAAATCATCTGATAGTCCAACTTGCGAAAAAGGGCACGGGAACACTCATCAATTCTATCTTTTGCAAAATGTTTCGACATCTGCTTAGACCCGACCATTATGCGAATGAATCTGCGGTAATAATCAGAAATGCTCGACACTGAATTAAAATAGACGATAGAGTTTTTCATCTCCTTTGTTTTGGGCCAGTATATATACTGAAGAAATTGATCCTCATTTAACACTTGGGGAAGATAGACAAAGTTTTCTCTTCTTAACATCATACAAGCCCCTCTCATTACTTCACATGGTTTATCGTAATGTTGAATCTCAAATTTAACTCCCAAAATCCAATGCCAAAACAATTTCCATGGGTTACGGCTTTTAAGTGGCAGTCTTTTCCATGCAGAAAATGCGCATTTTAAATTTCTCTCCTCTACCAATGTTTTAATTAAATTTACTAAGCAGCTTTTTTCGAGAATGACATCATCATCAATAACGCAAAATAATTCCCCGAATGAAGAACTAAATATCTTATTCAATGTGTTCGTTTTCCCCTTATTGTCTTGATTTTCAATAAGTGAAATATTTATCCCGTTAGTATCAAATTCTTTTATAAAATTTTCCACTACTGTGGCGGTATTATCAGTACAGTGGTCAATACAAATTATTATTTCTTTTTCAACAGAAACAGAAACTTCTTTTAGATTTTCTACGACCGAGTTAAGTGTTCTAGATATTGTTAGCGCGCCGTTGTGCGTTGGTACGGCAATGGTCAGCGATTTTATACTCATTAGATTATCGTAGGTGTTGACAGGCTTGTTGTAGTAAAAATATTGTCTTGCTCTGAGTAAGTTTTCTCTGTCAAATGAAATTTTCTCAACCGCTTCCTCAAAAGAAAGCCACTCAGCCGCCTCAAATCCCTCCTCAATTTGAGGGTTAATTTCTAGTCTCCTGTTTAATTGGAAAACATATAAATGGACGTTTTTATAGTGAGTAACATCACTATCATCTAGAGTAAATGAATAACTATCAATTCTTAAAAAAGAAATGGTTTCAGGTGTCTCTCTCAAAGAGAGTTCCTCTTTTATTTCTCTAATTGCAGCGTCCTCTGGCTCCTCGCCTTTTCTGATATGACCCTTTGGAGTGAGATAATGACCGTCGGGCTTGCGCAATAACGCGACGAATAATTCGTGTGTTTGACCATCTTCAAAGAAAACAAAGCCACCCGCAGATTCATGCTTTATGCCTTCTGCGGAGTATTCGATTTGATCGTTTTCTTTAAATTGCATAATAGTAATTATAATGGATTGTGGTTTTAGATTCTACTTAAAATTTAGAAAAAGCGGCTCCGTCGTGTCGAGGGAGCCGCTTGGATTATGGTTGGTGTTTTGCGACAATTTGGTCAATTTTCCGGTACAGCTCCTTAAGTGTCCCGGAGTTATCAACCACTTCGCCAGCGATCTCTTTGAGCGCCGGAATACCCGACTTCTCTTTTACTTCGTCTCGCGGCAGGAGATACCTTCTTGCACTCTCAATGTCTGGAAGATTCTCTCTCTGCATCTGACGACCAAGTCGAACTTCCAACGGGATGTCGACGAAGACGATGCAAAAGTGATGGCCGAGCTTTTGCTTGAGATAGGGACCAAGCCCGCCACCGTACAAACTCTCGATTGAGGCGGCGTTTGTGTGACGACGCTCCATCTCATCAATCAACTCATTGATAAACGCATCCCACAAAGCGTACGGATCGCGTTCCTCCTGTTGCTTCAGGAATGCGTAAAGCTCATCGTCGGGAGACCACTTGTCGCGAACTCTCTCGAAAAGCCTTACGATCTTGAGACGACTGATGCCTTTTGAGTCAAGATACTTCCCGACAGTGCTCTTGCCGCACTCACTCATTCCAGTAAGGGCGAAGATCATTTTGTCGCCCAAGCGGCTTTCTTCCATTTGCTTGCTCCTTTCAAAGATTGGCTCCACCAGCTCCAACTCACGCAACGCTGAATCCGCGGAATCTGGAGCGTGAGCTACATTTCTGATCCAGTTCTCGGAGTGTTGACCACGAATTCCATCCGGATAGCGGCCAATTATCTGCCACTTGACCGTATTTACCGCCTCATCCCCCTCAACCCTCAACAGGAAAACGGGAGCCGAGCTTACCCACTCCACTACTTCCGTGAAATAGATTTCGTCTCTTTCTTCATCATAGAGACTTTCTACCCACCCCTGTTCCAGTTGCATGCGTGCTTGATCTATCACCCGCAAGTTATGCGCCTGCAGAGAGCGAAGAATCTGTCCAACTAGACCCTTCGCTATACCGTCAGGCTTGACGATTATAAGAGTCTGCTGAACAGACATTGTTTACCTCCTTTTTTGATTTGTGTGAAAGAACGAATTACTATTACATATCTTACATTCTTTGTGGTCTCCCGTCAATGTCGGTGGGCTTTGTTAAAGAAATCCATATTGAGTATCTAAAATATTTAAATGGATCAAATCCTTTGCCTCCTAATACTTGCGGGATTGAATAAAATTTAGGAGTAGTGTTTATAGGCAATAATTTCTTTAATTCAAAAATTGTTGGCAGATGAGCGTATCCTTTGGATGCTTCGGCAACCTTATTTGATTCGTAGGTGATGTCGCCAGGCAACAAACCATCATACTTTTTATCCATTAGATGGCATATGGCTATTGATATTTGTTTTAGCAAATCCCCGAGAACATTTTTGATGGACACAATAGGTCCCCGACCCAAATAAAGTTTATTGAAACTCTCGATATAAACCATCCCTCCTGGTTTTACCACGCGCATCATTTCATCAATGGCCTTTTTTCTTTTATAAAAGGTTGCAACCGCATTTATTGAAAATCTCGGGCAGAAAACATAATCAAATTCATTGTTTTGGAACGGCATTTCAGTCATATCACCGACAAAAAAATTAACATTGCTGAGTTTAAGTTTTTTTGCTTTTTCACCAGCGGCTGTTATTGCCGCCGGAGTGATATCGATTCCTATTACTACATGCCCTAATTGTGCTGCACCTATTGAAAAACGCCCGGAACCACAACCAACATCGAGTATCCTTGATTCTTTTGTAATAGAAGTGAGTAATTTTCTTTCGACCTCTCGCAAGGGGGCCCGTGTATAATAAGATACCTCCCCAGCATAGTGGGAAATATTTAATTCTTTTATTCTTGTGTAGTAATCATTCCCATTCATTTTCCCATTTTAGCGGAGCGTGCGACATCATTACCTCACTTTGTTTTTTGAATAAAATATGCGCGTGCTAGGACTCGAACCTAGAACCGCAGAGGTATAAGCTCTGTGCTCTACCATTGAGCTACACGCGCCCGCGCGCTAGATTACTTCCAGTTTCTTCGGCTTTATTCCGCGCTTGGAGATTATAGCATTAAATTCCTCGTTTTCAATCGTTTCTTTTTCTATGAGCGTATTGGCGATGTCGCTTAAAAGTTCCTTGTGTTTAAGCAAAACATCTTTGGCCGCTTCTTGGGAAGCGTTTATTATTTTGGTTATTTCAGCGTCTATTTCTTTGGCCACCGCTTCGGAATAATTTTTTTCCGCCATAAAATCTTTGCCCAGAAATATCGGCTCGCTTCGGCCTCCCCATGCCACCGGGCCGATTGTTTCCGACATTCCGTATTTCATCACCAAAGCCCGGGCGATTTCCATCGCGTGCCTCAAGTCATCGGAAGCTCCGGTGGTGATATCGCCAAAAATCATTTTTTCCGCCAAATACCCGCCCAAAGCCACGGAAATTTCGTCCAAGAAATGGGCTTTGGAGTAAAGATGCCTTTCTTCCAAAGGAAGCTTCAGAGTGTATCCGGCCGCCCGGCCTCTGGAAACAACGGAAACTTTGTGCACCGGATCGGCGTGTTTTAGAACGGAAGAAACCAAAGCGTGGCCGGCTTCGTGGTAAGAAGCGATTTTCTTTTCTTCAACCGTCAACAAGTGGCTTTTTCTTTCCGGACCGAGCAAGACTTTCTCAATAGACCTGATCAAGTCAAACTGGCTGACTTTCTTCCTTTCTTCCCTGGCCGCCAATATCGCCGCCTCATTCATCAAGTTCTGCAAATCGGCGCCGGAAAATCCGGGCGTCCTCTCGGCAATCAAGTCCAAAACGACATCTTCCGCCAATGGCTTGCCCTTGGCGTGAATGTTCAATATGTCTTTCCTGCCCTTGATGTCCGGCAAATCCAAAAACACTCTTCGATCAAATCTTCCCGGCCGAAGCAGAGCCGGGTCAAGCACATCCGGCCTATTGGTGGCTGCGATGACGATGACTTTTTCGTGCGGTTCAAAGCCGTCCATTTCCACCAGAATTTGATTGAGAGTCTGTTCCCTTTCGTCATTGCCTCCGCCCAAGCCGGTTCCCCTGTGCCGTCCGACGGCGTCTATTTCGTCAATAAAAATAATGGTCGGTGCGGCGGTTTTGGCGACTTTAAACAAATCCCTGACGCGGCTGGCGCCGATGCCGACAAAAAGCTCCACGAACTCCGAACCGGAAACGTGGAAAAAAGGGACATTGCTTTCCCCCGCCACTGCTCGAGCCATCAAAGTCTTGCCGCTCCCCGGCGGTCCCATCAGCAAAACGCCTTTTGGAATTCTGGCTCCGATATCCAAAAATTTTTTCGGATTTTTCAGGAAATCCACAATCTCTTTAAGTTCTTCTTTAGCTTCATGCGCCCCCGCCACATCTTTGAAAGTGACTTTTTCTTTTTTGTCGTCCGGCTCAATGACTCTGGCTTGAGTCTTGCCGAAGGTGAGTGATTGAAAATTTGATTTTTTAACCTGCCTGGCCGCCAGCCAGAAAAATAAAACGATGATAAGAATCGGCAAAGCCAGAGGCAAAACGGTGCCGAGCCAGACGGAAGAGCCGGACGGGCTTTTTATGCCAATGCTCACTTTGGCCAGTTGAACGGCCGAAACGCCGTAGTTCATCAAGGTGTCAGTCAGAGACGCTTCCGCTTCTTTTTTGGATTGAGCGGTTTTGCCGTCGGAAAAAATAACTTCCAAACTGTCCCCTTTCACGCCGATGGATTTGATATTGCCGCCGTTTATCTCGGAAACTATTTGAGAGATGGGAATTTCGTTTTTGACTTCCATTTGGCCGGCCAAAAGAGAATAAACGCCCGCCATAACCATCATAATCAGCAGGATAAACAAGATGTTTTTGGAAAATAATTTCATAAGATAATTGGATTATACTATGTAAATATTCAAAATCAAATTATACTGGAAGTATGATTTTGTTGGAAAATAAAAAAGCTCATTTTGATTATGAGATTCTGGAAAAACTGGAAGCCGGTTTGGAACTGCTCGGCCGGGAAGTTAAGTCTTTGCGGAATAAGCAAGGTTCTTTGGTCGGCTCAAGAGCGCTCATAAGAGGCGGAGAAGCGTATTTGGTGGGAATGACCATTACTCCTTATCAAACTAAAAACAGGCCGGGAGAAATTGCGGAGCAAAGAACCGTCAAACTTCTGCTGACCAAAAAAGAAATAAATTATCTGGCCGGAAAGGCGGAAGAAAAAGGCCTGACGATAATTCCCCTTAACATCCACGAACGGGGCAAAAAAATCAAAGCCGACCTCGGTCTCGCCCGCGGCAAGAAAAAATTTGAAAAAAAGGAAAAGATAAAAAAGAGAGACACGGAACGGGAAATGCGGAGAGAGATTAAGGGGTAAAAAAAATTACCTTTTCCTCTCCGCATCAAAAAGACCTCGTTTTATGAACGGGGTTAAATCAGATTCAATCAAGATTCTTTGCGTGTCAGTTTTTTTGATTAAAGATATCAATGGCTTGGTGGAATTATCAGAACTATTATCATTGGGAATAGAAAAACCGATATATTCAACTTTCTTTTTATTTCTATGGCGAACCCAGTCAATCGCCGGTATTAAGTCTGAATCAGAGCTCACAATAATGGCAGTATCGTATTGGTTATCAATCGCTCCAACTATCAAATCAGTGGCCAATTTTACATCTATACCTTTTTCTCTCAATCTTTCAAATTCGATTTTTTTGATACCTAATTTTAATAATTTTTCATAGCCAACAACTCTGTCATCAATAATAATTTCCTCTTTTCTGGTTTTAAGCTTGCTTGTTTTTATTTCCCAATGGCTATTTTTCAACATAGCAAAAAATGATGTTTGTTTTGCCATTGCTTCTTTAGTTTTAATATCTCCCTCTTTCTCGCGAATCGTGCCGATATAAAATCTTTTGCCCATGTTGGAAATTAATCTTCCATTGACTAAAAATATCGCAAATTTATCAAAATCAAACTGCGCTTCTTTCAAGCCTAATCTTTTAAGAACCAAGTGGTAGAAATTACTGCCGTCAATTAATATTGACACCCTTTCCATTGCCATATTGTATCATAAAAAAACCTGCACACTGCCTTTCGGCAGGCGCAGGTGACTTTCATTCATTATGATAGTCTTTTTTTTCTATGCGTCAAGACCTTAAAAAAGAGAGACACGGAGCGGGAAATGCGGAGAGAGATGAAGGGGTAGAAAATTAACAATTTAAAAAAGTTATCAAAAATTACGCAATAGCGTTAAAAGTGATAACTTTTTTTATTTTTTTGGAGATGGGCGGAATCGAACCGCCGTGCAATAAGGTTTTCAAATTAATTCTACGGGAGTAGCCTGCTTGTTTTGTTCATACATAAAGTATTAAGCGGACAAAATCTTTATATGTATATTCTCTAATTTTTCAAAAATCCGCCGAGAATTCGGATTTTTTATCCTGATAAATGACATCACTTTCGGCCTATCAGAAATTAGCCGAAGTGACGCCGCCTTAAGCGTAGGCTAAAGCGGGTTGGCTAAATAAGTTTTTGACGCTTAATTAGATTTCTAAAAGTTTAGCGAGGTTTTAGAATACTCGTCCCGCATAATTTAAAAGGGCTCATTGTCTAGGCCGATCATCCCCATGCCCAATATAATACAACAAAACAAACTGTTGTCAAACGCCATCGTTGTTGCTATTATACCACCATCAAACCTATGAAAAATAAGAAAATTTTACCAATGCCTGTTTTAATTTTAATCGCCACTACTTTAGGAATAGCGATTCTGGGCGAGGGTGGTTATATTGCGGCGAAAAAAATTGAAAAGTATAAAGATAAAATAATTCTTCAGGAAAATATTTTAGAATATGCGGTAGACGCTTTGTCCGCCCAGCAAGAAGAGCTGGAAAAAATAAAAGAAGGATTAGGAATTGTTCAAAAAGACACCAGTAAAAAAACAAAAGATTTGGAAAAAACAATAATAGCGGAAAGGGAAAAACGAACAGCCGAAACAAAAAGTCTGGAAGAAAAAATTAAACAGGCGGAAATAAAAAGCGCCGCCGTTGAATCCGCCAGAAAGGCCCAAGAAGAATCGGCCCAAAACAAAATTTCCGCTTTGGAGGAAAAAATTTCCCAGACCAAGACTTACAGCCTTTCCTCCATCATCTCGGATTGGCGGCCACTTATCGCCAATGTGGAATGCCAGTTCCGATATTCCGACACCGGCCGCCTTTATCAAAAATCAAGCGGTTCCGGCATCGCCATAAAATTCGGCAACACGCCCAGCGCCATTCTTACCAACAAGCATGTCCTTATTGACGGCAGCGGCTACGGCGCCGATTCCTGCTCGGCCAAACTGCTTGACTCCGGAGAAACATTGTCATCTTCCGACATTAGGAACTCGGCCAAAGAATACGATTTGGGTTATATCTACATCAACAATCCGAGCGATTATTTCAAAAATCTCACCTCAAACTTCCCTTCCCTTTGTTCGCAAAAGCCGTCTTTGGGCGATGAAATCGTCGTGCTTGGCTACCCCAGCATCGGCTCAAAAAACAACTTGACGGCGACCGAGGGCATCGTCTCCGGCTTTGACGGCAATTATTTCATCACTTCCGCCAAGGTGGAACAAGGCAACTCCGGCGGCGCGGCCATTCTGCTCAAAGACAACTGCCTCTTGGGCATCCCCACTTTCGTCACTTTGGGCAAGGTGGAATCCCTCGCCAGAATCTTAGACATCTGGACAGCGGTGGAAAAATAAGAAATAATTACAAAAATATCGCACCTTAATAAATCTTACAAAATCTTTATAGGGAGGGTTATAATGCCGCCGCAAGAAAATATAGAAAAATTTAATTGGGCGTATGAAATGTTTGAAAAAACCGGTGCTATTAAAAAAGGTCCTGGTCATTTCGTATACGCTTACGGAGATCATGGGGGTGTTTATATAAATAAAAAAGAGGTGTTTAAGGATTCCACTCAAACATCCATTCTGTGTGAACAAATAGCCGAACATTTTAAAGAATATGAAATTGACGCCGTGGCCGGGCCGGAATCGGGAGGAATAATAATGGCCAATTGGGTGGCTATGCATTCATCAAGATTGCGCGAAAGAAAAGTGGATGTCGTTCATCTTTTTAAAAAAGGGCCGTTTATGGTTGTCGGGAGGGATCAAGAAAAAAAGATGACCGGCAAAAAAACCCTGTTGGTTGACGACATAGCGACAACGGGATCGTCTTTATTGAAATGCGCCGAAGCCATAAACAATGTTGGAGGGTTGATTGTGGGCGTTGGTCTGCTTTGGCTTAGAGGAAACGAGTCAATTTTTTTAAATTTATTTCAAGGAATACCCGTTTTCTCTTTGATTAGAGTGAGGCTTGAAGGATGGAGCGAAGAACAATGCAGGTCAATCGGACCGTGCTCAAAAAAAGTGCCTATAAACACTGAATTCGGTCATGGCGCTGAATTTCTAAAAGGACACCCCGAATTCAAAGCAGTGACCGATTTTCCGTTCATTGCTGGCAAAAATACTCCTGAATAATGATTTTTTAAAAGTCTAGAATAAAAGGTGCTGAAAAAACGCCAGAGCGTAAAATCAGCACCTTTTTTATTTTTACAATCAAACCAAAAAATAAATTGGGGTATATTTGCTATCGCTGGTAAAGTCTAATTTTAAAAATAATGTTATGGACAAGCACATTCCCTTGCAATTTAAAATAAATTATATAGAATGGTATTTATCAAAAAGCCAAGGGTAAACAATCAAATAATGGCTCCGGAGTTGAGGGTCATCGGTCCGGAGGGAGAAAATTTCGGAGTTTTAGCCAAAGCGGAAGCGCTTAGCAAGGCGCGGGAAGCGAATTTAGACTTGATAGAAATATCTCCCACCGCCAAACCGCCCGTGGCCAAGATAATGGATCTGGGAAAATATCTTTACCAACAGCAGAAAAAGCAGAAAGACGCAGCCAAAAAATCCCACGAAACCGGAGTAAAAGGAGTCCAAATAGGACTGGGCACCTCGCTTCATGATTTGGAGATGCGAGCCAAGAAAATTGAAGAATTCCTGAAAGATGGCCATCGGGTAAGAGTGGAAATGGCCCTAAGAGGGCGGGAAAAATATTTGGACAAGAATTTTTTGAACGAAAGACTGAACCGAGTGCTTCACCTTGTCAGCGAAAAATACAAAATAGCCGAAGCGCCGAAGAAAAGCCCTAGAGGAATAGCGACAATAATAGAGAATACGAAATAAAATTATGAATCCCGTTAGAAATTTTAATGTTTTTGACGGGAAGTAAAATAAAATTAACAGCATATAATTTCTAACGGGATGAAAGGATTCAAAACAAATAAATCATTCACGAAAAGAATCAAGATAACCAGAAAGGGGAAAATTTTGGGCAGGAAATCCGGCCTTGACCACTTCAACGCCAAACAGCCGAGAAGAAAACAATTAAGACAAAAGAATCTTAGGCCTTTCCAGATGGACCAAAAAGATATCGGCCGATTTATGCCGCATAATCATTAAAAAATAAGATTTTAGATTTTAGATTTGATTTTTTAAATTAAAACATGACAAGAGTAAAACGAGGAGTAATTTCAATGAAGAGAAGGCGGAATATCCTTAAGCAGGTTAAGGGCTTTCGCCATGGCCGAAAATCCAAAGAAAGAATGGCCAGAGAAGCCTTGCTTCACGCCGGTCTGCACGCTTTCCACGACAGAAGAAAGAAAAAAAGAAATATGAGAGCTTTGTGGCAAGTGAAGATAAACGCCGCTTCCAAGGCCAATGGAATATCTTACAGCAAACTGATAAACAGTTTCAAAAAAGCGAACATTAAGCTGGACAGGAAAATTATGTCCCAGCTCGCCGAACATCAACCGAATATTTTCTCAAAAATAGTCGCTAGCGTTAAATAAAAATCTACTGCCGGTCAAGAGTTTCCGGTTCCGGAGCGATGACCGAGGTTTTCCAGAATTTGGCGAAAATGGCGTTCGTTATTTCTTCCAACTCCTTGTTTTTCAGCGCCTTAAGAACTCCAAACCAAACAAGCCCTCCCGCCAGAGCGGACAAGGCGCCTTGGGAAAAAATTCCGGCAAAAGTGTTTATGTCAAAAATATTATCCAGAAAATTGAGAACAAAATATGCCGTAACGCCCATCAGCAAAGAAGCTCCCAAAACTTCAAAAAATGTTTTTCTGGCATTCTGCCAAACATCGCCAAATTCTTTCTGAAATAAAAGAAAAAGCAGAATGCTGTTGGCGATCATCCCCAACGAAAAGGCCAAGGGCAAGGCGAGCATGTCCGCGTCGCCGACACCCCCCACTCTTAAAGCGATTTCAAAAAAAGAAGACAGGAAATAATTATTTTTTATCAGGCTGATAAAAACGGGGGTCAGGCCGATGATAAAAATCGCCGATATGACGTTAATCATTATCGGCTTCCATGTTTTCCCCGAAGCGTAAAAAGCTCTGGTAAAGACAACGATAATGGATTGGGCGGTGATGGAAAAGGCGAATATCGCCATGGCGGCGGCGGTCAGCCTCGTGTCTTGCCAGCTAAAATTACCCGAGCCAAAAACAACCCTGACTATCTGGGCTCTCAAAATAATTATCAAGGCCGAGACGGCGATTGACCAGAAAATAATCTGCCTGACGGCAATTGTCGTCTGCTCCAGAAATTCCTTTTTTTTGTTGCTTACGAAAAGTTTGGCCAAAGTGGGGAAAGCCGCCACGCTGTAGCTCATCCCTATCACCGCCAGAGGCACCGACTGCAAGTTGAAAGACAGGTTGAATACGGCGATGCTTCCGGCGGAAAGAAGAGACGCCGAAGCAGTGATGAATATCAAAATTATCTGGTTCAAACCCAAGCCCAAAGAACGAGGAAAAGACAGCCTAGCCACATTCCAAGCCTCTTTGAAATTTATTTTTCCGGCCGGCCAAGGAAAACATTTTAAATTGATGATGGCCGGTATTTGAACGGCCAAGTGCGCCGCGGCTCCTATCGCCACACCCGCGACAATTCCCGCCAAGCCGAACTTAGGGAAAAGAAAAATTATGCCGAAAATTATTCCCAGATTGTAAAAAACGGGACTAAGGGCGTAAATGATAAACCGGTTGTGCGACTGGATAACGCTGGAAACTAAATTGGATAATCCGAGAAATATCGGCGACAGCAATAAAATTCTGGACAGAGAAATAAACTCCATTCTTGAACTTTCGGAAAATCCTGGCGCCACCAAACCGGCCAGATAAGGAATAAGAAAATAAGCCCCGGCCGCCAAGAAAAAAATCGTTAACAAGAAAAAAGAAAGCGTTTCATCCAAAAATTTTTTTGCCTGTTCGCCCGAAACCGCCGACTTTTCCAGGAAAAAAGGGATGAGCGCGTTAACCGAAATGACGGATAAAGATATTATGTAAATGAAATCCGGAATTTTGAAAGCGGCGTAATAAATATCCAAAGATTCTCCGGCGCCGAAGTTTCCGGCCAGCAGCCTGTCCCTTAAGAGTCCGAAGGCCGCCGAAACGATGGACGAAATGGCTAAAATCAAGGCGGCCTTGTGCAGACCGCCATACTCCCGATAAAAAAGGTTTAAAATCTTCTTGACCATTTTAATTTTTCTTGGATTTTTTCAGACTGTCTTGCTCTTTTTCCGATACTGGCGGTTCAGACCTTTTTTCCGGCGCCGGTGGAGCAATTTCGGCCAAAGCGCTGCGGCCATTTTTCAGATTAGACAAAATTTTCTTCACTTCTTCGTTGTTTGGATTGGTTTTGGCGATATTGGCGAATTGTTCAATGGCTTTTTCTTTCAGGCCTTGCCTGTCGTAAATCAGCCCGAGAAAGTACCGGGCGTTGGCGTAGCCGCCGTTTAAACCGACGGTTCTCTCAAAAGCGTACCTGGCCGCATTGAAATTATTATTTTGATATTGCAATAATCCGAGCTGGAAGAAAACTCCGAAATTATTGGGGGAAACAGCAGCCGCCTGTTCCATTCTTAAAATGGACTCTTTCAAGTTTCCGGCTTGGGCCTCAATCTGCGCCAACATAAACAAAGCGTCGGCAAAATCGGGCTTGAGGATTAAAGCCGACTGGAGATATTTCTTGGCATCGCCGGCCTTATTAATCTGCATAGCCACTCTGGCCGAGGCGATAAAAGGCGACGGATCCAAAGGCGAGACTTTGAAAGCTTCCGCGTAAGAATTAAGAGCCGCCTCGTCCGCTTTCTCCACCTTCAGCGCCACGACGGACTCATAGACCCGCCCCAATTGCATCCAATTGACAGGGTCGGCCGGGTTAAGCCTAGCCGCCTCTCTGGCATAAGCGATGGTAATGCCGAGATTATCTTTGAATAAAGCCAGCGCTCTATCCGCCGGAAGGTCCTTGTTGGCTATTATTTTGTTCAAAGAAATAAGGCCTAATTCCGACAACGTCCGATAGTATTCGTCCTGCTTGTCCATCCCAACCGCTTTCGTTAATTTTTTGCCCGTTTTGTCTATGTCGCCGGTTTTTTCAAACAAGCTCAAAGCTTGGCTGTAATTATTCAGCGCCAAAAATTTCCTGGAGTAAAGATAGGCCGAAGAAATCGTTCCGATGAGCAGAATTATTCCCATAACCATAAAAACCATTCCCGTCTTCGTTTTGCCGGAAAGGGATATTTCGGCCGCGCTGATTTTACCGCTGTTTATCAGCGAGGCCAGAAAGACGCCGGTCATAATGAAGGCCATCGTAAAAACAAGAAAGCCGGGAGCGTACAAAACAACAAAAGTCCAAAGATAAGCCGAGCCTAAAAAAGAAATTATAGCCAGCGCCTCTTCTTTTTTGTAAGAAATGGATTTCCTCCCGTAATTCAAGAAAAGAGCCAAAAAAAAGACAATAGCGGCGATTCCCAAAATGCCCGTTGTCGCCGCCATTGAAGGCAAGTAGCCGAAGCCGGAACTGAACCGCGCGTTCCAAAAAATCGTGTTATTGACCGCCACTGGTTTGAATTTGAGCCAATCGTAGACGAAGGTATTTGGGCCGGTGCCTAAAACAGCGTTACCCTTTAACGATTTTTTGGTTATGTCCAAGGTGGCCGACCAGGAAGGCCTTATTTCCGTGGAAGAAGTTTTCAATATGTTGTTAATGTTGCCGGCCGTTCCTCTAAACAGCGTAAAGAAAATAACGGCCGCTAAAACAAACAGAGAAATGCGGAGAAAATTTTTGGCTCCCAGTCCTTTCGCTTGTTCCCCAAGCCGGCTTTTAAACAAAGCCGTTATGAATATCAGCAAGGAAAAAACCCCGAAAATAACCCAGTTATTGAAGAAATTGGCCGACACCATCGCCAGGAAAGACATCAGCAAAAGCGCGAAAAGAAAAAATCGCATACCTTTCCCCATCTTTGACATTTCCAAAAAAGCCAAAGAAACCAGACCGATAAATCCAAAAAATATTGAGAAATCGTTCCAACCTCCGATCAGATTGGATGTGGTATAGGGAAAGATGTTGAAAGGGATTATGTTGATTCCAAAAATAATATGGAGAAGCTGAAACAGGAAAACGATAAAAGACGAACCAAACAGCGTCAAATAAAAAGCAAAAACTTTTTTTTCCGATTGGAAAATCATTGAGCCGAAAAATAAAGCCAGTGAAGCGGCCAACATCACGGAAAAAGTGTCCAAGTCGTACAGTTTCCCCGCCAACGACAATCCGATATTACCGGAAGACAAAGCGGAAGCCAGCCAAACCGAAACAACCGCTCCCAAGCTTACAAGCAAGATTGACTTGGGAATCTTAACGCTCCCTTGGACAAGCGCGGACAAAATCCAGAAGAAAGCCGTCAACAATATGCCGCCGAAAAAAAGAATGGCCTTGCCGGAAGCTAATGGGGCGACAGCCAACGGCAACGCAAAAATCGGCATCAGAAAAACAAGGGCGTAAAAAAAGAAAACAGCCAATTTCTCCGGACCGAAAAACCTCCTTTCTTTTTTTGGCCTGACCGCCTCTTCGGCGGGCGCGCTGTTTTTTTCGGGCGCTTCCGTAACATCCGTATTTTCTTTGACTATTTTTATTTTTATTTCTTGCTCCTTGCTTTCGGTGTTCATTTTTATAAATCTATAAATTAATAATTGCTAATGATTATAATTATCGGTTTCTAAATGGCAACGCTTGAAGAGCTGGCCTCGCTGGCAGGCAAACTTGAAGCTTCCGAACTGGAACTTTCGGCGGAAGAACTGGCCGCCGGGATAACATCCGATGTCGAGGAGGAGCTTTGCGACGGAAGTACATCGGATGTTGAGCCTGCCTCATCGGCGGGTAAAGAGGCGGAAGATGCCGATGATTCTGAACCTGCCTCTTCGGCAGGCAAGCTTGAAGACGCTTCGGCTGATGAACTACTGGAACTTTCTGAGCTTGCCGCGCCCGCCGTAGCTTCTAGCGAAGGCTGGGATGATGACTCCGACGATGATGATTCCGCCACGGCAGACGAGCTTGATTCCGAACTTTGACTTGATGAACTTGCAACTTGACTGCTTGATGAACTTGCCTCGCCCGCCGAAGTCTCTGACGAAGGCTGGGATGAACTTTCCGCGCTCTGTTCTTTCGCCAAAGCTTCTTTGACCATTTCCATAATGGTTTCTTTGCTCACCATTTCTTTAACGACGGTAACTTGTTGGACGATTTTTTCTTCCTCATCTTTTTCCGATTTCTTTTCTTCTGCGTCTTTGGGCGACGGATTAAACACGCCGACAACTTCCGCCTTTTGATTTTCTTTTTCTTTGACCGGATTGTAACCGGCAATCTCTTTGGTTTCGTCATTAAACACCAAGCCTTTCAAGCCGGTGTATTCCACGGATTCCACTTGTTTCTGCGCTCCCTTGTTTTTCTCAATGCTTTGCACTTCCTTCATATAGGCCATCTCTTGGCCCGTCAATTGTTTCAGCTCTTCTGCTAAATAAAGACCCAAGTCCATATCTCCCAGTCTGGCTTTGGACACATTGATGTTTTTTTCTTTTTTAACGGTTTGCCAGATGCCGTCTTGGGCATCTATGGCGTTGTAATCAAAATTAACATAGTAAAATTCGCCGTCTTCTTTCACGCTTTTTATCTTCAATCCCATATCAAAGTTTTCCAGATCGGCCGAAATTATCCGGGTGTTGTCCATGCCTATCCTTGTCACTACTGTCTTGCCGACAATGGCTTCTCTGGATGTCTCGTTAGCCAGCGCTCCCGCCGCCGAGGCGAAAATAAGGCCCAAGATTATGACGAAACCGTTGTTGTATTTTATAAAGTTGATTATTTTTTTCATTGTTTTATTTTTTAATCGCTTTCCGCCGCTACGCCGTATTCTATTTTAACCTTTACCAATCTGGCGTCGCCGGTCATCGTGTCTCCGCCCGCGTCGGCGTCTCGGAAAATTTTAAAGGTGGCGTATTCTCCGGCGGTGAAATTGGAAGTAGCGTTTGTTTCGGTCATTGAGGCTAGGTCGTTGGCATTGCCTTGAGCCGTGTCCGTTTCGCAAACGGCGGAAGACAAGGCCGAGTCAATATCTTCGGCGCTGTTGGCGGAAAGTCCTTTGGCTTGGAAACAGAATATTGAATCTCCCGAAGTCGCCCCCGCCTCCCAATAATAAGTGATGTCAATGGAACCGTTGTCGTAGGAATCGGGCATCGTCCATTGCCAGAAAGCGGCTTCGTCGGAGGAAGCGTCAAAATCCAAAACATAATAACTGTGGTTTGTGCCGTCCACTTGGGTTTTGGCGGCGCCGCTAGATGTCGGGACGATGGCTCCGGCGGCCGTCAAGATTATGCTTCTTCTGGTTTTGGGCGTCGTGCTGGTGGCGTATTTTATCACGCCTTCCACGAACAAGTTGCCTCCGCCGGTAAAACTGATTCCGGAGGGGCATGCCGTCCCTTCGCAGACCCACAAGTTGGCGCCATTGCTTACATCTGTTTGCGCGTAAAGCGAAATATCATTAGCGTTCGCGCCGTATAGATTAAGTGATAAATCTCCAGTCGTTTGAGCCACAGTGAAATCAGTGTGAATTCCGCTTTCTCTTGAAAGAATCATTTGAGGAATGTTGGTGCCGGAATCGGTCACTTCAAACCTTCCTGTCGGCGTGCTTGTCCCTATCCCCACATAACCGTTGCCGTCAATGGTGAATCTGTCTATGGAGCCAAGCGCCGTGGAGGAAGCGATTTTGAATTTGCCGGCGTCGGAATAATCCAGACCCATCGTCCATTTGTAGGTTGAGCCAGAGGCGGAAGAAAATTCTATGGCCGAATCGTCGGCGTTATTGAAGACGGTCAATCTGGAATTTGGCGTCGTCGTGCCAAGGCCGAGTCTTGAGTTGCCGTTGTCCCAATAAAAAGAAGTGCTGGTGGATAAAGCTCCGGCCCCATTGCCGAAAGGAATGTAGCCCGCTTGAATGTTGTTCCATCCCGTTCCGCCATAAGCCACCGCTAGCGTAGAAGAAGCGCTCCAAGTTCCGGCTACGATCTGGGCGATGCCGGTGAGAGCGGAGGAGTCAATGCCTGTGCCGCCGTATTGATTGGAAACGGCCGTTCCATTCCAAGCTCCCGATGACACTGTGCCGAGGTAGGAATTGCCGGAGACAGTAAGAGCGGTGGAACTCGCATAGAGGAAATGGGAAGTAGAGCTGGCGTTAATTCCGCCTTGCGCCCACCACGGCATAGTGGTGGAAGCGGTAAGGTTGTTCGTTCCGTAATTATTGGAGAAAGAAAAGTCGTAATTGGAAAGAGTGGATACTCCTTGCGTGCCGGTATGGTTGACTCTGGCCAGAAGATCGCTTCCGTTGTAAGTATCCAAAGTGCCAGTCCAGTCGCCGGTCTTGGTGAGATAACCGTCGCCGATAGCCGTTCCTTGCCAGGTTCCGCCAACGACAGTGCCAAGATTGGAATTGGTGGTGACGGATAAATATGGAAAAGTGGAAGTGGCGGTGGTGCTTGTCGCTGTCAGGTAAGCCACAGTCGGCGAAGTGGAAGAAGTCAAAGTTGTTCCGTCCGAGTGAAGCCAGCCTTGGCCGAAAGAAGTCTGGCCCGTGCCGCCTTTCCCCACCGCCAAAGTGCCGGTTATAGTGGAGAGGGTGGAGGTGGCGAGCCAAGTTGGAACGCCAGCGGACAGGGCTAAAACGAAACCGTCCGTTCCGGCTGAGGTGGTGGCGATTCTTCCGGCTCCGTTGCCTAGAAGAATGGTGTTGGCTTGGATGTTGTTCCAACCCGTCCCTCCGTAAGCGGCGGAGAGAGTAGAAGAAGCGCTCCAAGTTCCGGCTGTTATTTGAGCGATGCCGGTGAGAGCGGAGGAGTCAATGCCTGTGCCGCCGTATTGATTGGAAACGGCCGTTCCATTCCAAGCTCCCGATGACACTGTGCCGAGGTAGGAATTGCCGGAGACAGTAAGAGCGGTGGAACTCGCATAGAGGAAATGGGAAGTAGAGCTGGCGTTAATTCCGCCTTGCGCCCACCACGGCATAGTGGTGGAAGCGGTAAGGTTGTTCGTTCCGTAATTATTGGAGAAAGAAAAGTCGTAATTGGAAAGAGTGGATACTCCTTGCGTGCCGGTATGGTTGACTCTGGCCAGAAGATCGCTTCCGTTGTAAGTATCCAAAGTGCCAGTCCAGTCGCCGGTCTTGGTGAGATAACCGTCGCCGATAGCCGTTCCTTGCCAGGTTCCGCCAACGACAGTGCCAAGATTGGAATTGGTGGTGACGGATAAATATGGAAAAGTGGAAGTGGCGGTGGTGGAAGTGGCTGTTAAATAAGCCACAGTCGGAGAAGTGGAAGAAGTCAAAGTCGTGCCATCACTATGCAGCCACCCTTGGCCGAAAGAAGTTTGGCCGGTGCCTCCTTTAGCCACAGAGAGAGTGCCGGTGATGGTGGAGAGAGTGGAGGTGGCAAGCCAGGTGGGAACTCCGGCGGATAAGCCTAAGACATAACCGTCAGTGCCGGCGGTGGTGGTGGCCAGTCGGCCCGCGCCGTTGCCGAGAAGAATGGTGTTGGCTTGGATGTTGTTCCATCCCGTTCCGCCATAAGCCACCGCTAGCGTAGAAGAAGCGCTCCAAGTTCCGGCTACGATCTGGGCGATGCCGGTGAGAGCGGAGGAGTCAATGCCTGTGCCGCCGTATTGATTGGAAACGGCCGTTCCATTCCAAGCTCCCGATGACACTGTGCCGAGGTAGGAATTGCCGGAGACAGTAAGAGCGGTGGAACTCGCATAGAGGAAATGGGAAGTAGAGCTGGCGTTAATTCCGCCTTGCGCCCACCACGGCATAGTGGTGGAAGCGGTAAGGTTGTTCGTTCCGTAATTATTGGAGAAAGAAAAGTCGTAATTGGAAAGAGTGGATACTCCTTGCGTGCCGGTATGGTTGACTCTGGCCAGAAGATCGCTTCCGTTGTAAGTATCCAAAGTGCCAGTCCAGTCGCCGGTCTTGGTGAGATAACCGTCGCCGATAGCCGTTCCTTGCCAGGTTCCGCCAACGACAGTGCCAAGATTGGAATTGGTGGTGACGGATAAATATGGAAAAGTGGAAGTGGCGGTGGTGGAAGTGGCGGTCAGATAATTGACGGTGGGCGAAGTGGAAGAAGTCAGAGCGTTCACGCCACCTGCCGTGTGTACCCAGCCTTGCCCAAGTCCCGTGAGATAAGCTGAACCTGTTACGGTGAGAGCTGTGGAAGAGGCGTAAGGAAGAGAAATATTGCCTGTTCCAAAAGACACGGCTTTGTTGTTGGTGGTGTTTATGGAAAGCGTGCCGTTGGAATCTACAAGGTAAGCGCCGGATGCCGTTAATTGAGAGCCGGTGGAAGTGGCGGTTCCGCCGATGCCGACGGAAGTGCCGAAGTAGCCGGTTCGCCACCTTAGCCAGTTGGAGGAGTCGCCCAAGTCCAGAACATTGTCGCCTGTTGGAATCAAACTGTCGGCGATGCGGGAATTAAAGTAAGTTATGTCGGTGGTGGTGGAGTCGCCCAAGTTGGTGTTGTTTTCCACCGTGAAAGTGGCCGCGGTGGTAGTGGAAAGAGTCGTTCCGCCGACAACCGTAACTCCGTTGGCAAAGATATCGCCTTCGGCATCAACAAGGAATTTGGCGGAGCCGTTGACGGAAAGCGACAACAAGTTGGAGTCGGAGGCGGCCGAGGAAGGATTGATTATAAAACTGGCTCCCAAGGGATTGGCTCCCGACGCGCCCACGCTCCATGAACCGAAAGTGTGCGCCAAAGTCGGAGCGAATCCGGAAACCAGTTGCCCGCTGAAAGTGCTGGTGGCGGTGGTGGAGGTGGCGTGAAAATATTCGGCCGCAACCGGGCCGACGACGGAAAGTTTGGCGTAAGGGCTGGTGGTGCCGATGCCGATACGATTGGCGTTGGGGTCAACAACTAAGGTGTTGGAATCAAAATTTAATCCGTTGGTCATAGCCACCGTGGAAGTGGCGGTGGAGGTCAAAGACCAGACACCAGACCTTATGGCCAAAGTATCCGCGTCGGAGTCGCCGATATAAGTCGCTCCGTTGGACCAAAAATTATCCGTGACAGTAGCGTTGGTGGTGGTGGAAATGGTTATTGTCGCCAAGCCGGTCAAACCGGTGGTTCCGGAGACGGTCAAAGAAGACAAGCCGGTTCCTCCGGCGGTCAAAGTTCCGGAAATAGTGGCGTTGCCGGAGTTGGACAAAGTTTGATTAGTCAGAGTACCGGTGATGGTCGGATTGGAAATGGAAACATTGGAAAGATTATCTATTTTGTTGGTCAAGGAAACGGCGTTATAGACGGCGGAAGTTTGGCGGGAGGTGTCGGAAGACAAGTTGTTGATTTTGTTGGTGAGATTGGTGTTGAGATTGTTGAGTTCGGATTTGACGGAAGATATGCCGGAATCCAAGTCATTTTGAGAAAGGCCAGAGACGATTTTTTCTATCGTTTTTTCAACCATTCTCTGCTCTATTATCGGCTCTTTTACAATAATGCCGCCAGCTTTGACTTTTCCCATTTCGTTTTGAAGCAAAGCGAATTTTTCTTTTAACTCACTCGCCTCTTTGATGGCTTCTTCGTATTGCTGTTTCAGATTTTCTATTTCTTTCGCATTTTCCTCGCTGGTCGGAGATGTGTATTCAAAACTGTTTGGATTGTCTCCGGTAAAAACGAAACTTTTGGCGGAATCAAAAACATTTTTCATCGTGTCTTTGACGCTTCCGAGGACGCTGGCCAAAAAAGACAAATTGGCCAGATTGAATCTATCGGTGAAATCCTCACCACCCGCCTCATCGCCTGCCTGTCCGGTAGACAAGGCGGACAAGTTGGAATTATTGTTTCTTAAAAACGCTTTGGCGCTTATAAGATTGCTATCGTATTTTTCCAGTTCATTCTTTTTGGTGTTAAGAAATTCAATCAGTTTGGAAAACGGCTCTGAATAATAATTTTTTTGTCCTGAATCAAAAATATTCCCAGCGGAAAAAGCAAACGGAGCCAAAGCAAAAAACAGCGTCAGTATATGCGCCAGAAGAAAACATTTAAACTTAATTTTTCTTCTAGTTTTCAACTCTTCTGACTTTTTCACCTTGGGTTTATTATAGCATTTCTAAAACTATTTAGAATAAAAAACGCCTTGCAAGGTGTGGATAACTCGCCTTGTCGGCGGCTACATTCTTACCCCGCAATTTTTGACGTATTTTTCCATCAATAATTTGAATTCCGCCAATTCTTTTTCGGAAAATCCTTCTTCTTTTTTGTATTCTTCGGCCAGTGTTTTTTTGTTTCTGAAATTTTGGATAAAATACGCTTCCGATCCCTTGAGCCACTCGCCTATTTCTTCAAAAATTTCTTTGGTGTGTTTTCCTTTTACCGCCGTCGTCCGGAATTCATAAGGCAAACCGGAATTTTGGATTATTTCTTTGGATTTTTTTATCTCATTAATCAGCAAGTTCTCCCCGACACCGGACTTCGACGAGCAGTCTCGTCGAAGTCCGGTGTCGGGGAGGGCGCTTATTATGTCTCTATATTTGGGCAAACTTGTCTTGATGTCCATGGCGAAAAAATCAACGATTTTTTCCTCGATCATTTTTTCCAAAACGCCTGCCCTTGTCCCGTTAGTGTCCAGTTTGACCAAAAATCCCATCCTTTTTATTTTTCGGGCAAATTCCAAAATATCCGGCTGCAAGGTCGGCTCGCCTCCGCTGATGCAAACGCCTTCCAATTTCCCATATCTTTTTTCCAAAAACTTGAAAAATACTTCTTCGGGAATAACACCCTTCGCCATTCCTTTTATTTGCTCCTCATCCACGAATTGAGGATTGTGGCAATAACCGCAACGAAAGTTGCAGCCCAAAGTGAAAACCACGGCCGCCAAGCGTCCCGGAAAATCCAAAGTGGTCAATTCTTGCACTCCGCCGATTAACATAAAATTAAATAAATGTTACCAAAATTCTGCTCCAGCATAAAAATGGTAACATTTTAAAATTGATTCTTATTCCCGTTTCCATACTATCAAAAACAAAACAGTTCCGCTATAAGCGAAACTGTTAAATCGTCAGTCTCGTCGAAGTCCGGTGTCGATGAATAAAGTCAGGCGTGCTTTTTGCAGAAATTGGAATTGACGGTGGCGGTTTCGGAAAAGTGCTGGCGGGAATAGTGTTCGGATTTCTTGCCGAGATTGTAGCAGGAAACCGGGCGATGATAACCCATCACTCTAGACCAAACCTCACATTTTGTCCTCTGCTGGCTGGAATTGTTTTGATTTTTCATTGATTTGAATTTTATCCGCCGTCTGCCAGCTGGCGGAGGCGGATTTTTCTGATAATTTTTTCGACCTGTGCTTATGCAGTTCTTTATCGTCATAGCTTCCCCTTTCATTATACCCTATTTCCATATCGCATGTGGGGCAGAAATGATACTCGCCTTTCAAGTAGCCGTGCTTGGGGCAAATGGAGAAAGTCGGCGTAATGGTGATGTAAGGCAAGTGATAATTTTCCAAAACAGTTTTGACCAGCTTCCGGCAAGATTTGGCGTCGCTGACTCTTTCTCCCATGTAAAGATGGAGCACCGTTCCGCCGGTGTATTTGGTCTGCAGTTTATCTTGAAGCTCCAGCGCTTCAAAAGCGTCGCCGGTATGCTCCACCGGAATTTGGGACGAGTTGGTGTAGTAAGGCGCTTCCGGCGTGCCGGCCTGGATTATGCCGGGGAAAATTTTCTGGTCTTCTTTGGCGAATCTGTGAGTGGCGCTCTCGGCCGGAGTGGCTTCAAGATTGTAAAGACTGCCGGTTTCTTCCTGGTATTCTCTTAATTTATTTCTCATAAACAGCAAAACCTCTTCGGCAAAATCCTGCCCCCACTGGGAAATGATGCTTTCTTTCCCATCAGTGAAGTTGAGAATGGCTTCGTTCAAGCCGTTGATGCCGATAGTGGAAAAATGATTATTGAGATTAGGTAAATACCTCTTAGTGTAAGGAAACAATCCTCTTTCCAGCCATTTGCTTATTTCCTTTCTTTTTATTTCCAAAGATGTTTTGGCCAGATACATCAAGTGTTCAATTCTTTTCAAAAACGCTTCTTTGTTGCCCTTGTGGACATAGCCTATTCTGGCGGAATTGAGCGTTACCACCCCCAAACTGCCGGTCATCTCGGCGCTGCCAAACAGTCCGTTGCCTCTTTTAAGCAGTTCTCTCAAGTCCAACTGGAGGCGACAGCACATTGACCTTATTTGGTTGGGCTTCATATCGGAGTTGATGAAATTTTGGAAATAAGGCATGCCGTATTTGGCCGTCATTTCAAAAATCGGCTCGTATTTCGGATTGTCCCAGTCAAAATCTTTGGTGATGTTGTAAGTCGGAATAGGAAAAGTGAAAACTCGGCCTTTGGCGTCGCCGGCGGTCATCACTTCCACATAAGCTTGGTTTATCATGTCCATTTCTTTCTGAAGCTGGCTGAAAGCGTAAGGAAAATATTGACCGCCCAATTTTAATTTTTGATTTTTCAAATCTTCCGGAGGAATCAAATCCAGAGTGATGTTGGTAAACGGCGTCTGCGTCCCCCATCTTGAAGGAATGTTGAGGTTGAACACGAAAGACTGGATATTTTGTTTGACATATTTGTAAGTTTTATCATCAATGAATTTTTGTTTGGCTTCTTCGGAAGGGAAATTGTAAAAGCCGGAATTGTTTATTTCTTCCTCCATTTCCATGGAATATTTTTTCACGAACGGGGAAAGATAAGTGTCAAAAGAGGAAAAGGCCTGCGCCCCCGCCCATTCATTTTGCATTGTGCCGAAAAAGTTGACCATTTGGTTGGCGGCGCTGGTAAGATGTTTGGGCGGGCCGGATTCGGTCTTGGCCGGAACACCGTTAAGGCCTTCTTCCAGCAAAACCCTCAATGACCAGCCGGCGCAGTAGCCGGAAAACATATCCAAATCGTGGATATGGTAATCGCCGTTTCGGTGTGCGGCGCCGACATCGGCCGGATAAACGTGAGAAAGCCAGTAGTTGGCGGTAATTTTGCCGGAAGTGTTGAGAATCAGCCCGCCCAAAGAATAACCCTGGTTGGAATTGGCGTTGACTCGCCAGTCTTGCTGATTGAGGTACTCGGAAATCGTCTTGTCCACGCTTACGGTGACTTCTTTATCGTATCTTCTTTCGCTTCTTTTTTCCCGGTAGATAATATAGGCTTTGGCGGTTGTGGCGTGGCCTTCTTCTATCAAAATTTTCTCCACGATGTCCTGCACCCCTTCCACATCGGGAATGTGGTCGGCGTATTTTTTCTCAATTTCTTTGATGATGAGCCTGGTAAGGATTTTTGGGGTCTCCAAGTCGCTTCCTCCGACGGCTTGCACCGCTTTGGCGATGGCTTCTTGGATCTTTTCCGCGCGAAAATCAACTATCTCCCCGTTCCTCTTTATTATTTTGGAAATCATTTTGAAAAAATAAATTTAAAGTTAAAGTAATTTAATTTTACTCTTAAAAATAAAACAAGCCACTGTGGATAACTCAAAATCCAACCTTAAAAAACAAAAAAATAAATTTGTCTATATTTTGACCGAAAATATCAAGACGCAAAGCCAGATAAAAACAGCCAAAAAATTAAAAGCCAAAGAAGTTTTGGCAACAGCGGAAGAAACGGGATTTTCTCCGTTGTTCACAAACAACAAAGTTTTTTTAACCATCTTCGGCAAAATAGCCAAGTTAAGAACGGCCGAGATAAGCACGAGAACGGCCGCGATGGCGGACTTATACAAGATATTGCTTATTCCTTTATCTGAAAAATAAAGGCCGAATCCGCTTAAAATAAGAATGAAAATGGCAAACCAAATCACTTGAGCCAGCGTTCTTAAAATATCGGCTTCAAAGCTGGACATTTTGAAATCTTTGACGAACTTCAAAAGCATTACGGCGCCGATAACGGAAGCGCCGAAACCAAGCCCCGCGCTTAATAGATGACCGGCGACTAAAATATCATAAAATTCTTCAAAAATTTCCGCCGGAATGGCCGCAAAACCCAATTTAACGTAAAAAATGTTGGCCAGAAAAATAAACGACGACAAACCAGCCGAGGCAAGGCACCATACGCACCACTGCTTCAAATTAAAAGCCTGAATGAAGGTAAGATATAGAGAAAAAAGAAAAGAAAAAGAAGCCAGTCCGAACATGCCAAATACGGCCAACGGAACAGTCAAGTCGGAATAAAAATAAAAAACGGAGTAAGCCGCCGCGGCGGCGGCGTAATAAAGCATGCCCAGAATTTCCACCGGAACGCCGAGAAACTTGGAAAATTCGCTCCGGACGACATCGTCGCAGTGGCCGTCCATCGGGCAAGCGATCGGTTTCGCTTTCCGCTTGCTTATAAAAATAAAAAAAGCCAGAGCGAAACCGCCTAAAGCCGCCGCTATCAAAAATAAATTCAAAAATGTTTCCATAAGCCACCCGCCGGACTTGAACCGGCAACCTATGGTTTACGATACCATTGCTCTACCAATTGAGCTAGGGTGGCAAAACCAAGCCGAAGGGGAGAATCGAACTCCCGACCTCTTTCTTACCAAGAAAGCGTTCTGCCACTGAACTACTTCGGCACTAATATATCCTATATATACTATTGAATTTGCTTTATTTTGCAATGTCGGATAACATTAAAAATCATCGCGGGGTGGAGGAGTAGTACCTCACGAGGCTCATAACCTTGAGACGCCGGTGCAATTCCGGCCCCCGCAACAAGAAAATCTTCATAAAATAAAATCGCCTTTATTGGCGATTTTATTTTATGACGACCGAAGGCGGACCCGACCGGATTTGAACCGGCGATCTTCCCCGTGACAGGGGGACGTGTTAACCGGGCTACACCACGGGTCCATTTTTAGGTTATTTTAAACCTTTGCCGATGGGAGGGATCGAACCTCCGAC